>Ga0041059_1000181_pt1 | contig 40531 bp, 33 predicted proteins | sample AraColnosormetaG_FD_56232 | JGI IMG/M metagenome (GOLD analysis project Ga0041059, IMG submission 56232) | Arabidopsis roots microbial communities from North Carolina, USA - Col MF nosort | ecosystem: Host-associated > Plants > Roots > Unclassified | place: USA: North Carolina | collected...
ANGAAGAAGTGAAAATACGTTTCTTTTGACGCAAGGATAAGCCATTGTCTTGGCTGCGGAAAGATAATTATGCGTATACTTGAGAGTCTGGGAGGTTCTTATTGCATACTAATAAGTACATAGTTTTTGGATGACAATAGAAAGATATTATGAAATGTGACCCAAATTATTATTTGTTGACTCAATTAATGTGAGAACGAACGTATTTAGGGAGACAAAAAGCTTTCCTTAAAACTCCATCTTTATTGGATGTGGAAATCTTAAATGTCTAAATTCTATAATATTCTTCTTTAATTCTATATTATTCGCAATCCACCATTATTATTCAATTCATAAGTTAAGAAAAAAATCTTCGAATTATTATTCATTGCCATTTTTATAACAAAAGAAAATCTTACTTTGAGGAAATTCTTTTATTTGAAAAGATTTCAAAATCTTGGGTTATTAGTATAAATCATATCATACAAAATTCCCAAATCTAAAACATAAGAAAATTCTATGGATGAGTGTCCGAACTGTGTGTTTTGTTTATCTTCTTTTGAGTATTTTTTATCGTACTACTCAACTATCGTTTTTGAATTTTGACAATGGTAAGTATCTTGAGCATACATATGAAAAGAAACGAATCATGTCCCAAAATTTGGAAGCAAACTGAAATCATAAAACTGAACACAATCATACAGTGAAAAAATCATATCGAATTTGGTTATCCTCTTTCACCAAAACCACCGATCATACCTGATTAATCACATTTGGTTCATTGAGCATATCAAATTATTACTATAGTTGGGCCTAACCCGCAACTGAAAATCTGGAGAAGATTTAACGAATAAAAAAGAGTGGTAAAACCGTTAAAGTATTTTCTTTCAGCTCATCTCATATCCACCAGAAATTAAAAATCAAAAGTTTAAACCAAAGTCATCTTGATTTGGCTTGTCGTAGGCGGCTTTACTTCCTTCTCCCTCTCAATCCACATCTCCTAGTATACGCATCAACACACACAAAAGAAAAATCAAAACCCGAAGAACCAAGAAAGTCATCCACCGAAACAGAATCAACACCAAACCATGATGTACCTGAGGGCTTCTACATGTGAATGGGCTTGTCATAGGTAGCCATGGCAGCTTCCTTGATAGCCTCACTCATGGTGGGATGAGCGTGACAGACTCGAGCAATGTCTTCACTTGATGCATCATAGTTGATAGCTAGAACCGCCTCATGGATCAATTCTCCTGCGTTTGGTGACATAATGTGAACTCCCAAGATCTTGTCTGTCTCTTTATCAGCCAAAATCTTGACCATTCCCTCTGCTGTGTCTATGGCCTTGGCTCTGCTATTGGCCATGAATGGGAATTTTCCAACATTGTAGCTTACACCTTCTTTCTTCAGCTGCTCCTCGGTTTTACCAACCGACGCAACTTCAGGGTACGTGTAGACAACCCCAGGGACTTTGTCGTAATCCACATGCCCGTGTTTGCCTGCTATAAACTCAACACATGCAACACCATCTTCTTCGGCTTTGTGAGCCAGCATTGGTCCTGGAATCACATCTCCAATTGCATAAACGCCTGAAACATTTGTCGAGAATCTCTCGTTCACCAGAATTCTCCCGCCTTTGTCTGTCTCAACTCCGATTTTCTCTAGATCAAGTCCAGATGTGAACGGAGTTCTACCAGCTGAGACGAGGACCACATCAGCTTCTAGAGTGGTCTGTTCTCCACCTTCAGCAGGTTCCACTATGAGTTTAACACCATCTCCAGATGAATCTACCCCAACGACTTTAGTTTTGAGCATAAATTTCATCTTCTGCTTCTCTAGTGAGCGTTGAAACTGCTTGCGGATTTCACCATCCATTGCTGGTACGATATCCGCTGCAAACTCAACAACTGTGACCTCTGATCCTAGCCGTCCCCATACAGAACCCATCTCTAGCCCAATATAGCCAGCACCAATGACAATGAGTTTCTTTGGGATCTCTGTCAGAGACAGTGCCCCGGTTGATGAGACAATCTTCTTTTCATCGATGGTGATTCCAGGCAAAGACTTGACATCCGAGCCAGTTGCAACTATGATATGTTTGCCTTTCACAACCACGTTTTCTCCATCGATTGTGTCCACAGAGACTTCCGATGGGGACAGAAACTTACCATAGCCCTTAACATAGTTTACCTTGTTCTTCTTGAACAGACCTTCGACTCCACGGGTTAAATTCTTGACGGCTGTGTCTTTCTGCGCCAACATAGCAGGAAGATCTACCTCAACCGAAGAGACCTTAACACCATGGTTAGCAAAAACGTGCTTTGCTTCATGGTACATGTGAGAAGAGTGAAGAAGGGCCTAATACAGCAGAAACTAAACTAGATTATGTCATATATATTAATCAAATCTCAAACAGAGACTAACACAATCACAAAACAAAAAATGCGAGGATCGTGATCCAGCATATGCAACGAGAACAAAATATTTTCAGATATACAAAAATTCAAAGACAAATAGTTCCATTTCCGAGGAATCAAGCACAAACAGATCTGAAAAATAAATAAGTATCATCATCACACAATCATTTCTTAAACCTCGAAATTAATCTAACCTCAGATCGAATCTAAATGATGATCAACGAGCAAGTTCCACAGGAGACGAATGAAAATCGGAGAAAATTTCCGACGAATCAAGGTAATCGGAAAAGGAGTTTCTAAAATCACCTTTGAAGGAATACAGCCGACGTTAAGACAAGTACCACCGAGAGCGCCTCGCTTTTCGATACAGGTAGTCTTAAGACCGAGCTGTGCCGCTTTAATCGCCGCCACATAACCTCCAGGACCGCCGCCGATGATGACGACGTCGTTGTCGTCGGATCCTGACGAAGCGAAGCCGCGAGTGAGGGAGAAAGAGAATCTGAAAGCATCAGTGGGAGAATTAGAGATGTTTCTGGTGAGAAAGTACGCTTTTCTCCTAGCTAAGCTCGCCATCGCCATCGTTATTGTTGTTGTTGTTGTTGTTTTGTTCTTCTTCCGTCGAAGTTTCTGAGAGAGAGAGAGAGATGGAGAAGAGAGACTTTGGCTCTTTGAAAAGTCGAATAAAGACGAAAACAAAAAGGACCTCTTCGCTTTTTCCCTGATTTTTTTTTAATTTTCGTTAATCATAACTAAGAGGATCCAGAAGCAATAAGCATATTATTATGATGATATAATATAACCCTAATAATCCAAGCTGAGTGATCATATACATCATCATCATATGATCAACCACTACACAAACATATATCAAAATGGGACAAATATGTTAGTGATTTTTAAAACATATACAAAGTGAAGATGTAATGAAAGAGATATTAGACACAAAACTCTGATCACAATTTTCAAAGAAATGGGTAGAGAATTAGTTGATTAACTTAATCACCTGAATTCCTTAATCTTAATCAGTTTTTGTACATAAGTGCTCAATAATCCTACAGAATAAATAGATAAAAAATGGCTATAACACTTATGAACATTTTAACAACATAAAGAAGAAGTCCTTCATCTTCTCTTTTTGCCTTCCTTTTATTTCATCCAATATCAGAGAGATGTAATAATGTCATCAAATAATTTGGCCTTGGGAGGGTTGTTATCTCAAAACCCCATCTTTGTTGCTATAATATATACATTGTGCCCTCCTCAAGACCGCTAAAAAACCTTCATCAGTTAGCCTTCTAGCATTGTCTGTAACCGGGCTCGAGCTTCATCGGAAACACAGAACCGTATCCTTCTTCTCTGAGGAGCTGGGGATGATGAGAAGCAGATGACCACCACTGTAACGTTATCTGATGAGTCTAGCCTTAACGCTTCCCTTCCAAGTTCCATAGCGCACCTTCTAGGATCACCGTGTCTCCTAAGTCCTTGCCTGACGAAAGTAACAGCATACTGGCTTGTCATCACGTCCCAAACACCGTCACATCCCATAATCAAGAACTCGTCTTCCTCAGTTAGAATCATCTGTTGAATGTCCGGGTCTGAGATCAGAGGTGACAAAGATTCACCAAGGGGTGAAAACCTCTTTATTGACCAGTCTCCAAGAGCTCTTGTAACAGCAAGGTCACCATAGAGATACTCGCCTTCAAAGTACCCTCCTAAATCCTCTACTCGTCTCCGTTCTGGCTCAAATGTAGATTTGTGATCAAATGACATATCAACAGCTTTTCCTTTTCTGCAGAGCACCGCACGACAATCACCAACATTAGCGACCATTAAATGTCTTCCGATTACAAGAGCAGTCAATGCGGTTGTTCCGCACGAACTACTAACTATTCTTTCGTCCTCCATTGCAAGATCAGCAAGCCTATAAGCTTCCCGGTGAGATGTCTCCAGTTCTTTCAAGAAAAGAGAGTCCACAACAGAGGGCGATTGTCGAAAAACAGCATCTTCAAAGAACAAGCTCATAGCATTCTCTTTTATATACTGTGATGCGTCAGATCCACCATGGCCATCAAACACACCGTAGAAAGCCATAGGCACCGGAAATCTGTAAAAGGAAGACCCAAGATGATCTGAAAGGTCGTCTATGCATATGTGTTCATCTTCCATGTACTCCCGGTAGTCACCCTTATCTGCATAACTCCCTGAGCTTATATTTGGTACAAACTCAGTAACATGCTCTTCAATAGTAGTTGCAGAACAACTCTTGATCTGTTTGAAAACAAAGGTAACATAAGAGCTTGTTTAGTGTTAGTTGTTTTTCTCCTTCATAACATCACAAAACCATCACAGAATTCACAAAACAGAACAAATCCATGAGTAGAAGAGCAAGCGGAATTATCAAAGAATAAGACTTTATCTATCCAATCCAATTCAATTTCTAACTTCGAATTCAACGGAGAATCTAGAATGGTACGGAGTCCTAAAAAATTCAAAAGTAACAAAATTGAGATTACACAAAAAAGAGAAAAGAAACAAAAACCCAAACACATACCGATTCTAAAAGAGGCGTTTCTTCAGAGCTCGGAATATCAATACAAATTGAATCATGAATTCGAATTTCGGCAATCTGAAAGTTACTAGGATCTTTCGCAACGGAGAGATGAGACTTGACATCGATAACACTGATCTCGGCGGAATCAGCGACCATGTTTTGACTGAAAAGCATCGATTTTGCTCTTCTTATGATCTGACGGACATAGCGGATTATGAGATCTTTCCAAAGACAAAGCTGTGTGTAAAGCAGCCATGTTTGGGTCACTGAAGCTTTGCTTGTACGCATTTTAATTTTGGATAAATTACAAAAAAATGAAAACAAAATAGGTTTACCTTGATATGTTTGAGACTATATATATAAAAAATTTTGGTATAAAATTATTTCTATGATTTTTTGACAAATGTAATAAACTTTATTTATTTTTATACGTTTCTGGTAAAAATATCTTATTGTAAATACTATATTTAGGTGTTTTTAAATGCTTGTGTGTTCACACTAATTTTTCAAACCAAATATTAAATAAGTGTTAAATACAAATTAAGACAAAAGATTAATGAATAATTAATTTGTCTAATGGTGATTAGTGAGCAACACGTGGGAAACATGAGTGAGTGCAAGCTTTCAAACCAATTAGGCCTCTTTACCAATACACCGCCACCATTACACATGGTTCTTTTACACTCCTAATTTTTTTATGTAGTGTACTTGTATGTCTAGGTAAAGTTACACGTAAACAATCAAATTTTCTCTGAGTGACAATTTTTTTTTCTTTTTTCACAAGTGTTCTTTATTCATATTACAAAGCCAAATCATATGCCATTATTTTACAAAACCAAAAGAAACAGGCCGAAAGAAACAGGCCATATTATACAAAGAAAAAATACAATAAAACAAAGTGAAAGCCCAAAAGCCCAAACAGAAACCCTTTCACTGAAAAAACGGTGTTGTAAACAGCACATAGAACACGTGGCAAGAGGGAACCAGATTTGATGACACGTGAGAAGTCGAAGAAGAGAGAGTTTCCGATCACCAGAATGATGTGACGCCGGAAAGTTTTAATTCCGATTGAAACCACCGGAAAATTGCTCAACTTTTGCAGCAACAAAACTCAATCTTCGCCCAAAAAATTTAAAGCGAAATCCCAAGTTAGCTTTGATGAGAATACTTTCTAATTGAAGCAATTCTGTAATACTTCTGCATCTTCAAACAATAACTTTATAATCTTCAGAAAAGGAATTTATCACCAACCGAGGCTTGCTTTTATTAACCTAATTCGAATCCAATAAACTAGACGATGTCTAATAACCAAAGGCAGAACTTCAGTCAATCGGACTGTCTTTTCTTCAGATCTGAAGCCAAAAAAAAACTCAAAGTGCGTGAGAGCCGACCGATCTCGCTACAGAAACCGATAACGTCGGAGTTAAACCAGCCAAACTTGTTTTAAAAGCCAAAAGTTGCTGGAAAGGAGCCAGCCAACGATAGTGATGAAGCCATCGATGCTGGAAGAAAAGCCAGCCAACACCACTGAGAAAGCTGACCGTTGCCGGAAAAGAGAAAAAAACGTAATAAAAACTTTCTCTCTCTCAGTGACAATTATTTAGTTTTATACTTCTATTTATAATTGAATAGTTTTGAATTTTATTTGCAGAAACTTTATATTTTTTTTTATATTAACTATAAAGGTAAAGGATACTTCTGTATATTATTCAAAGCAAACGGCGACTTAATATGCTTATCTTGGTACTTGACTTTTTAAATTTGGGGACATATTAATTTCATTTTCTTAAAATTTGTAAATTATTCAAAGCAAATTAAACAAAAATAGTAATTAATATTGAGAAATTTCATATGAGTTTAACAAAAATAAGTCTTTCAAAAGAACATGTTATATAGAACGAAAGTACTAAAATGAACGAAACACAGAGACATTGATATAGTAATTTTGCCTTTATCGTCAAACTCGTAACCATTTCTTGCTGCACATCATAGCGTTAGCAACTTTGGATTTCATGGAGACAACAAACTCAGGGGGCTCTCGTCTGTCCACAACATAAGCATCGTAAGACTCAGCACGTGAGATTGGAATTGAGAGAATGTCACGTGCTACTCGGGAGAGGATTGGATACTTTTGGCTCTCTTCTTTCCACCATTCCAACGCTTTGAAGTCTTTGTTCCACTTCATAACCGGCTCTTTGAGGTAGGAATCAAGCTCTGATTCTTGAAGCTCTATTGGAGATCCTTCAAACTTGATATATTCTTGAAACAAAACAAACTTCTCGTATGCATCAGGCTTCTTCTCTTCCTTAACCTTATGTTCTTCTTCTTTACCTTCTTCATCATTGCCATCTTTTTCTTCTTCTTCTTCTTCTCCTCCTTCATCATCATCGTATTCATCTTCATCATATTCTTCATCTTCTTCTTCTTCTTCGTCTTCAGAGTCAATAGAAGCAACCGAGCATATTGGTTTCTGACAGATATCGCTAGCTGCATAGCGAGCATACAGATTGCGTAAATAGTCCAAAACAGTTGCAGCTTTTGAACCTTCAACATTGACTTCCTTCTTTGAGCAGTAAAACTCAAGATAATTCATCTTAAACCGAGGGTCCAATACAGAAGCAGTAGCCAAAACCAGAAACATATTGTTCCAATACTTATCAAACCTCTCCAATATCTGCTTAGCTTTGCAGAGAAAGTAATCACTATCAGCACTCGGAAGCTCTTGATTCAACATTACCTTCAGCTCAGCAAGAAGGTGGAAGTAGACGTTAGATGTGGAATACTCTCCTTCGAAAAGCTCCTTTGCCACTTTATAGATGCAATCAGTGAGTTTGCAAAAAGTTTGAATCTTAATCCAATCTTCATCAGATGGTTTGTCATAATCATCGTAAATCTCATCCTTTGAGAATGCATCCTCAGACTTCAAGACTACAGCTTGTTGCAGATGAAACAACGAGACGTTCCAGGTGGTTGCTGAACATCTTCCCCATCCAACCAACATACGCACATCTTCCAGCAGCGACGAGCTTAATTCACTCAACACATCATCAACCATTAACCGGAAAAGATCAGAGCAACAATAGACTAGAGAAACCCGTGGATTGAACTGATTGTTCCCTATCTCCTCTATCCATTTCCTGAAAGGATCCAACGTTTCTTCATCAAAATCCTCACTGTTAGGCAGTAGAAGAGTAGAGACCTTGTTCTCAATCTCAAAATCCTGAACAGCGTTCCTGAAAGGGTAAACATAACCATCATCCATAGGTATTTCCTGGTCAGTAGTGTTAGTGTAGGCCAAGATCCTTTTCTTCATCTTCCAGTTATCATCGACGAAATGAGCAGTCAAACAGACGAAATCCTCATGCAAAACAGGGCCTCTTATGTGGTCCCTAGCCCCCCAGCCATTACCAAGAAGCATCCATTCATAAGAGAGGTTTAATTGTCCTTGAAAACTCTTGAAAAAATTCTTAGCTTTCTCTTTACATTCCTCGTAGATCTCAAAAACTTCATTCTCGACTTTAGAAACACTAGGAGGATACTTGGGGTCCCCGAGGAAGCTCATAAACTTTGCAAAGGAACGGGTGTTAATGGTCTTAGGATTAACATCAGCAGCAATGAACCACTTGGCCATAGCGTTGTGAGCTTCTTTCTCCTCATCAACAACAAGAGAATCGTCCAACTTTAGTTTCTTCCTCATATCTAAATAAAATGAACCATATTAGTATATATCTCACTCAATCCCATAAGCAGAGAAAACAAAACTTTTGGAATCAGTACATATGGACACATATACAAACACATACAGGTCGTAGATCAGAAAGTAAAATCAAACAAGACAGATCAGAACAGAAAAACCCTAGAAATTAGGCGTTGTCAACGAGAAGACAGTACATGTGTACAATAGCGGAGACGCTGAAATGAAAAAGAGGAGAAGAGATTAGAACCTGAAGAGGAGCCGGAGGCGAGGTCATCGTTATCCAAGCAACGTTGCTGCTGGTTTGAGGAAGACGTACGGTACGGGGAGAGAGGATTTAGGGTTTTCGATTTATGGAGAAAATAAAAAGACGATTTTCAATGTTTAAATCTTTCTAATATCTTATTTATCATTTAGGCGGGAATGCTACTGGAGCTATTTACGTACGTGGCCTCTTTTTATTGGATATTTTCTTTTCTTTTCCGATGAGATTATTTCGAATATTATCATTCCATTTTGTGTTGGGTTTAATTTCTTAAGTTATTAAATGACAAATGATAACTTTGCCTTGATTTTATATGGATACAAAATATATTTCTGTTAGACGAATTTAAAGTTTTATAAAAAAAAAAACAGTAAACTATATGTAAAGTCTCTATAAATAGCTACCAAATACCAATATTCCCCACAATAATGATTGATGAATAGAGTTTTGGTGATGCAAATGCAGATGTATGTAAGTAGATGTAACAGGTGGTTTAGTGTGAGAAAAACATAGGAAGGTGATTCGATCAAAAAAAGTTCAGGAAAAACGTCTCATCTAATAGAAACTGGACTAGAAAATTGTGATTTTAACCAAAACAAGGTTCTCATTGTTACTGATCTAGAAATGGAAAACGGACTAAATAAAAAAAAAAAAATACAGAAATATGAGATTGGAACATCACTGACGAGAAGTGGCCAATAATCGGACTGATCCTTGTGCACAAGTACAAGTACATGTAACTCTCTTGATGAAGTTGTTTAGGTACATGTATATCATCAATACATTTACCAATGATTCGTCTCAGACTTATTAGTCACCCATAATTCCTTTTTTTTCTTTATGGAACAGAAGAAAGTCGTCTATGAAACAACATGAACATATATGGATAGTACATATATTTGTGTTGAGATACAATTAAAATGTCACAACTTTAGGGCTTTAATTAAGATCTATTTTGCAAGACTTAAATAAAGCGATTTGGTAGAACAAAAAAAAAAAGCAAGTTGAAACAAAGGGAGCTTTTACAAGTTGCAAATGAAATTATATTTTCACCAACCTTCTTATACTCTTTTGCTAATTAGCCTTTTACTGTTTTGTTTTCGGTATTCATATGCTTACACATTCTGTATTTATGAAAAAAAGTTACCGAGGAGGCGAGGAGGATTGATAGCTCACTAAGCAGCCATGAACAACGTATTTGAGAAAGATCACTAAAATGTAATTTCAAATGTAAAGAGTGATACATAAAAGAAAAAAGCAAAGAAAAAAATTCAGCTACTTTGTTTATTAACTAAACAGAATCAACCATACATATTTTATGATTAACTAATATCATTAGAAAAAAATACTAGGTAATTAAATTGATTATTAATTTTTTTCCTCTAGATTTTGAGGATTAATTACTTAAATTACCTCACTAAAATTGAACCAAACTTGGAACATAACTGACGAGAAATGAACAACAACCTTTTGGTTTCTGTGCAATCTCTTGATGAACTTGTATACCCTCTTTAGCAAAGTAAATTATAGTCTTCCTTTCAATGTGACGAATCTTTGAAGAACACACGACCATTTTATTCTCCTCGTCCACCAAGAAACTCAACGGCTCACTTGTTAATGTAACTTTACCAAAATCTACTACTAAGAAGTTGCTCCAAGACAAGTCTTTGTCCGCATCGATCTTAGTTTTGGTCACCCATATATTCATCTTTATTGAAGATGTATCAAACCTTTGTTGTAACAAGGCAAGTTTCTCTTGTCTAACAACTGATAGAACCGCAATTTGATCATCGTTCTGAGAAGGAAACGATAGACGTAGGAATCTCTCTGTTGTGAAATCAAACTTGAGTATGAATTTGCTTTCTTTATCTGAAGCAACAAAATAAGCATTTCCCTTCAAATTCACGCCATTTGAGCGTATGAAACAAACAGGAGAGATGTCATCAAGAATTCTCCATGAATCAGAGTTGAACTCATAGATTTTAAACTTAATTACCAAGAGAATAAGCTGGGGATCTGAGAAAATAGTCATAAGTCAAAATTTTGTAGTTATCGCAAGATTTGTTGTTGTTGTTGTTGTTTCCATATCCTAAAACATAACTGTTCTTGAACACATTCTTGATTTGGATCCACCTGGTTTGACCAGTACAAGGGTTCCAAACCACGAGTCTAGTCTTGTCCTTGGTAGCGCACAATAATAAACCATCGCAGTGAGAGATAATACCAAGTATCTTATCATGTTCAGGATCATTTAGCTCGTAAAGTTTACGTTCAACACCAATGGATGGATCAAAGCTGTTTTGGATTCCACGGAGATTGATGCTATGAACCAAAGTATTCATCTCTGTCACTGAATAATCCCCAAGATTATTAAAGATCACATGCGTTGCTGCTTTACCCAAGTTCTTCTTGACGAATATCGGATCTCTAAATAAAGCGTACCATCGTTTGCAAGTAGTTTGCAATTCTTTTAGAAATGTGGCAGGAACCCTAGAGAGTATTTCCGATTCTAAATCAGGTGGAAGATAAGCAAACATCATTGTTTGTTTATCTCTTGTGATTTCTAGTCTGACCTCCCTATGAAGAAGATTGCAACAGGACTGCAAATAGAATTAAGGGTTTTTACATTAACAACTTGTCTAATAAATAGAGAGGGTATATAACTGTGTAATGCAATCAAGCATTTAAAGTTATTTTAAAATAACAAATCATATTTATTCAATTATGAATTTTTACAAAGTTATAATATTCAGTGTAATTGATTAAACTATTGATTTGTTGTATTTTAAATCTATTCTTATTGGAAACAGTACATTATATTTTAATGACTTTAAAGAAGAAGAAACTATATATTTCCCTATATTTATTATGATTTGATGTGTTAGAGTTTGGAGTAAGATTTTTTATGATCAATATATTTATTATATAGGAGAAGAGAATCTATGTATGTTTATTTTATTTTTCTATTAGACAAAATGAGACAACTTTAACTTTTCATGGTTTTTAATTAGTTTTGATAACAGTTAAAAATAAACAAATATGAAAGTAAAAGTTTGAGCACAAAAAGAAATTAAAATAAAAGTAAGAGATATTTATCGAGAAAAAACAATTGAGTATTGGAATTTTTTTTTTTGGTGGGAATAAGTATTGGATTTTTACTAATTTGGTTTGAAATTTTTCTTAGTTTAAAAATACAAAGATCTAAATCGCATGGTTTTAAATTCATTTAAAAACTTTATTAAAGATATAAATCCAAATCATTTAAAATAGAAGATTGAAATAATTTTGTCAATTATATTGAGGAGAATGGTCCCAAAGAAAAAAGTCTGTCCAGCTTTCTTGCTGATCAAGTTTGTTTTTTTACGCTTAAAATTAATGATTTACTCAGGTTTTCTAATGATTATTGACTTACGTTTGTTGATATTTCTCTCAAAATCTCTGCTTAAAGGGTTTTCTTAAGTGCAAACTGTTCTATTGGTAAGAGAAATCATGTATGGTGTTAAAAACATATTCCTGGAACTAGAATCCAAAAACGATCTGGAGATCAAACACGGTCTTGAAACTGCTTTGATGTTCTCAATAAGCATTCAATCCAAATAGAAAATATGTTCGGGTAAGTTCATTAGATCACCGATCCAATTACCAAAGCAAAGTAGGTGAACAAAAGGAAGTTTTATTTAGTTACTCTGCTTATCAAAACTAAATAGAAACAGCTCCTATTATGTGATTCGTTTGACCACAAGGAAAACCAAGAAAGAAACTACAGTAAGTTGATTTGTGTTACCTTTTTTTGCTTTCATTTTCCTCTGGCCTTTAATTTGGAAGTGTCTTTCTGAATGTGAACCAAATTTGGAGCATAACTGACGAGTTATTCTTGACGAATATCGGATCTATGCGTGCAACTATGCGTTCAATGTCTACTCTCTCTTGTCCAGGTTTCTTGCTAATCAAGTTTAGGGCGTTTGGTTTCTCAAATTGCATTTGATTCTTGATTTGCGTTTGTTGAATTCTCTTTCAGTTTCTCGTCGTTACGGAGTTTTCATTGCATGACTTCACTGGGATTGACCAATGTTCTGAAATTACTCAAGAAAATGCACTGTCAGAGTCGTCAAGGAATATTTCTGCTACAAGAAAGATTTCAAACCTCTAAGACAAGATTTTTTGCATTCTGTAGAAACTTCATTCAAGCATTTTGTGATGTCTGTCATTCTTTAAGGAACCTTAAAAGCAAATTCCACATGCGGTGAATGTGGGTGTTTGACCTATATTCCTTTTGCATTAATACGATATCTATTAGGGAATGTATCATTGAAGTCAAATGAACTACAAAAGATTTTTGTTTGCTTTTACTTTTCATAGCCAAAGTAAGACTTGTAAAGCTCTAACGTATGTTGAAGTGGTTCATTACTCCACCACATAATTTGGATATGCGGTTAGATTTGAGTTTCGCGTACATTGTGTTAAGGCTTCTTGCCAAGTTTGCCTCCTTTGATACTTTGACGTCTTTCGAATCAATTAGACTCCTGAGTTTACCTGAAAACTCCATAGATGGTTCAAATCTGTCGTCAATTCCATGGCGATTGACGCTAATTGAGTGAACCCTATCATTCATCAGTAACATCACTTCCCTCGCTGATTTACACAAGTTCTTCTTCACGAATCTCGGATCTCTGAACAAAGCGTACCATCGTTTGCAAATAGTCTTCCATTTCGCTAGAGACTTCGCCGGAACCCTAGAGAGTATTTCCGATTCCAATTCGTCTGGAAGATTGGGAATCGTTGTCATCATCGTCTTTTTTGAAGAAGAACTGGGATAAGGGAAAGGTAAGTAGAAAAGCTTTTCTTATTGATCTTTATCTGATAGTGAATTTCGATTACAACTGAGGTACTTTATATAGACTACTCATTATAGGGTTTCTCTTTTTACAGCTGTTAATCTTGTCATCAACAAAGAGCCATGAGAGCTTCATAACGGTTAGATAGTATCATTTGGCTGTCTCCTTGAACATATGCTTTTGCCATGAGAGTGAAGCTTGACTTTTGTTGAATGTCGGGGCTTGAAATATGTGGGCTTCTTTTCAATCGTTTTGGGCCTTTGTAATGTTTCTGAGCCCATCTTCACTTTATCTTCCTCATTCCTCTGTTTCTCTTTCGTCGATTCTAGCTTGATTGGTATTGTTGTGCTGATATATTTCAAAAGCAAACAAGAGAAACAAAGGTAAGTTCTATCAGCTAAATAGAAACAATCCCTACCAATGATTGACGAATCTCGTTGAAAGGAACATGACCGAAAGAAAAAGCAAGATAAAAGCTAAGGCAATTCATTTGACTAACCTTTTGCCGTTTCCTTTTCCTTTACACTTCGACTATGGGTGCATCTTTCTCAATGTGAACCAGATTTGGAACATAACTGACGAGAAATGGCCAATTGTGGGATGTTTCCGTTGAAACTTCATCATAGACGAATTCATCTACACCTTCTCCAACAATGTAGATTCTTCTCCTATCTTCATCTTCCGTGTCTGTATCAGAACACACTGCGTCAGAACACACTGCCACTTTTTTCTCCTCGTCCAACAGGAAACTCGTTACACTTGGTAGATTATCGTCAGCAAGTTCCTCTACTAAGATGTTGCTCCACGACAAGTCTTTGCCCTCACCGATCTTAGTATCGGTCACCCATATCTTTATCTTAGAATATTTCAAACCATGAACCCTATGGTCGAACTGCTGTAACAAAGCAAGCTTCTCTTCTCCAACAACAGACACAACCACACTCTTATTATCACGATCCCTCTGAAAATTAAGGGGAAGACATAGACGTGCAAATCTCTCCGTTGCAAAATCAAACCTGAGTATGAATTTACCCTTGGGAGTTTCTCTTTTATCTGAAGCATACCAGTAAGCACTTTCCTTCAAAGCCACGCCATTACATTCTATGAAACAATTTGCAGTGACGCCATCAAGAACCCTCCATGAACTAGAACTAAAATCATAGATTTCAGACACTGGTTTTTTCTGATTGTCATCGCAACACCTCAAGATTTTGTAGCTATGTAAAGAAGATGATTTGTCGTCACCACATCCTAGAGCATATATATCATCACTATCGTAACGAGTTCTAGGTATGATCCATGTGATTTGACCGGTACAGGGGTTCCAAACTACGAGTCTACAGTTCATTGTGGCGCATAAGAACAAACCATTGCAGTGATGGATTCGAAATATTTCCAAATCTGAACCTTCGGGTATGGTGAGTGTACCTGTAAAATCCATGGATACCGAATAGCCTTTTGGAATTCCATGGATATCTACGCTAATCGAATTAACCTCATGATTCATCAGAAACACCGTCTCCCTTGCTGCTTTACCCAACTTCTTCTCGACGAATTTCGGATCTTTGAACAAAGCGTACCATTTTTTGCAAGTGGTTTTCAGTTTCGGTATAGACTTGGTCGGAAGTCTAGAGAGTATCTCCGGTAACAAATCGTATGGAAGATCGGAAATCGTCGTCATTTTCTCGTGATTTCTGATCTCAGTCTCTAGAGGAAGAAATACGGCAAATGGAGATTAAGAAGATACTATTACTGTTTCTTATTGGGCTTTTGTTACTTTTAGCCCAACATAGTTTCATTATGTGGTGTTTTCTCCTGTCAGATCATAAGTTAACATGATTTTAAAGGTTACCAATCCTGCAATCCATCAAGTTCTTGCTGGTCAATCTATCAAAATAGTCTTTGAAACGTAGGATAGAGAAATTAGATAAAGCATACAGTAGAGGATTAAAACATACACTACTTCTCAATAAAAGATCAAGGACACACAACATGAAACTCAGGTTCGAACCATTACTTTGGTGACCAGAAACATAGTTTGGAAGGAACTGAGAACTTTTGAGTTACTGAGTTTTCACAAAAGCCATAGCATTTAATATTCGTACCATATTTTCCCATATCAAAATCGTGGCCAGCTCTCGCTGCACATCATGGCGTTCACAAGTTTGGCCTCCATGGAGACGATAAAATCAGGACACTCTCTCTTGTCAGCAACATAAGCACGGTGCGATGTTCCACGAGTGATTGGAATGGAGAGAATGTCACGAGCTACTCCGGAGAGGATCGGGTACTTTGAGTTCTCTTCTCTCCACCATTCCAATGCATTGAAGTCCTTTTTCCACTCCATAACTGGTTCCTTGAGATAAGAATCAAGTTCTGATTCTTGAAACTCCCTTGAAGATCCTTCATACTTGAGAAATTCTTGAAACAAAACAAAATCCTTGTATCCATCAGGCTTCTTCTCCTTCTCCTCTTCTTCTTCATCTTCATCTTCTTCGTCAAACAGAAACTTAAACAAACCACTGGAATTTGGGTTCATCGAAGCATCCGGACGTTTTGGTAGTGGACTGATATCACTAGCTGCATAGCGAGCATATAGACCACGTAAATAGTCCACAACAGTTTCAGCTTTTGAACCGTCATCACTAACTTCATTCTTTGAGCAGTAAAACTGAAGATAGTTCAACTTGAACCGAGGGTCTAAAACAGAAGCAGTTGCCATAACCAGGAACATATCATTCCAGTACTTATCAAACCTCTTCACTATCTCCTTTGCTTTGCTGAGAAAGTAATCATTATCACCGTTCTTGAGCTCCTTGTTTAGCATGACCTTTAGCTCAGCGAGAAGGTGAAAGTAGACATTAGATGTTGGATACTCTCCATCAAAAAGCTCCTTTGCAACTTTATAAATGCAACCCGCGAGTTTGCAAAAAGTTTTGATCTTGATCCATTCTTCATCAGATGGTTGTTCATAATCCTGATAATCCTCTTCCTCTTCAAATACATTCGTAGCTTCCATATCAACAGCTTTTTGCAGATTATACAACGTGACATCCCAATTGGTCGGTACCATTCTTCCCCAACCAACCAACAACCGAACACGACCCATCAGCCATATGTTTATGTCCTTAAACATATCATCAACCATTAACCGGAAAATATCAGAGCAGCAATAGATGAGAAACACACGAGAATCGATCAGATTTTTCCCTTTCTCTTCAATCCATTTTCTAAAATCATCAAACGCTTTAACACCAAGATCACCATAGTTAGGCATTAGAAGAGTCGAGACCTTGCTCTCAATCTCATAATCCAGAATAACATTCTTAATAGAATCAACATAAATGTCTTTCAAACACAAAGACGCACGAGGATGATACCCCAAGATCCATTTCTTCATCTTCCAGTTTTCATCAGCAAAACAGGCACTAATACCGATAAAATCCTCGTTCAAAATAGGTTCATCAATGTCATCACTTGTCCAAAACCATTCATAACAGAGTGTTAATTTCCCTTCTCCATCCTTCAGCATTTTCTTGACCTTTTCTTTACCTTCTTCGTGCATCTCCAGAATTGCGCTCTTGAGTTTAGAAGTATCGAGCGAAAAATCCGGGCACACAGTATGAATCATTTCAGGAATGACAGAGTTCTCGTCAGAAGGATTAATCCCATAACCAATAGCAACCTTAGCCATAGATCTATAACGACGTTTCTCCTCCTCCTGAGCCTCATCATCGACAGAATCATCCAGCTTTTGTTTCTTTTTCATATCTAAAATCACCATGATGCAATAGTGTTAAGATATAGTAAAGACACAGAGAGGTAGATTCACAGACACATCATTGTCAAGTTAAAATAACAAAAGGGACAGAGATCAGAGTAAATCCTAAAAATTGGGATAAAATCTATAGAAAGAATCAGACTCTATCTCTCTAGAGAAGAAATAAGAACCTGAGCCGGAGCCGGAGGCGAGATTAGCATTGTCCATAGCAACTGTTTGGGAGGAGAGGAGACGAACGGTACGGAGAGAGAATTAGGGAATTTCGAATTAAAGGAAGAAGAGACGATTCCAGTTTTCAATGTAGGCTAGAGTCTTAGTGATGATTTTGGCGGGAAATGCCACTGGAGTCTGAAGCTATAACCACGTAGGATATTATTTATTCCCTCTGAGACGAGTAAAATCTACGGTTGGTAATGGACGGATGAGATTGTTTTAAATATCTACGTGCAAATATAAATGGGCCGTTACTTATTGGGCCGTTAGTAAGAAATAAACCATGAAACCACGTCGTTTATGCTTTACCTGAAATCTGAAAATCGGAAGCTGACACCGCTGTCTCCGAGACTCTCAAGCTCGAAATTTCGCCGCCCTGTCTTTTCTCCGGTAAGCCTCGATCTATTTGTCTTTCTCTTCCTCTCGCTCTCTATTTGGCTTGAAATGTTGTATTGATTTCTTCTATGTCTTCTCTTTAATCCAATCTCTCTGCCTTCTCGATCAACTTTTATTTGAGTTGTGGACTTCAATGACTAAGCTTTGCTCTTCAGTGAGTGACTGCAGCTTTAGGGTTTATGGTTTTTGGTTCTGTGTATTTCATCGTCTCTTCTGATTGATAGTTGCGATCTTGTGTTTTACGTTACAGGAAAAGAAACTATAATTGAAGAAGCTCAAGATCTCTTGTGAAAATGCCGTCTCTGCAAACTTCTCTGCCTCCTGAACTCGCTAACAATGTGGTTAGGGTCAGTAACAATTCCCACATTGACTTGTGATTTGTTTTACCTTTCCTTGATGCTATTTCACTGATCTATTTGTCTCTTTTTTATGCGCAGTTGTACCGAGAATGTCTTCGTAGAGCTAAATTTATTGGTAAGCAGGTGAGGTTTATAACTAGTTTGTTTCTCTGAGCTTTGAATATGAACCTGCTTTGTCTGACTCAGAATATATGGTATTGTGTTTGGTTTGATTGCTATTCTTGTTTGTAGTATAATGTTGGATTAAAGAATTTCATTTTTATTACTTTGAAGCTAAATCGAGTTTATTTCACTGTTCGTTACCTTCACATGCTTTCACTTTTAGTCACTTAGTAATTTAGAGCAAAATGTAGAGAGGTTTTCATTTGTGTCAGTCGATTCTCTTGAGGTAAGTTATACACGAATGCAGTTTGATTGAAGCCTGAAAATATGTGTTGATGTGCTGCAAGCAGAAAAGGTTGAGATTGATATTATCGTCACTTCTGTTTTGATTCCTCGAGAAAGAGATTTGTGTGTTTCTATTAGGATTAGATATCCTGGAGTGGAGGAGATATATGAAGTGAACTTTTTGTTATGTTTACGTTTGTGTCTTGCAGCAACACAACACTGAGCTAGTGGTTGGTATGGTGAGGCAACAATTTAAGAAACACATGAATGAGACAGACCCTGAGAAGATTCAGAAGCTTAAAGATGAGTGAGTTTTCTTTTTTTCCCCAATCTCTACTGAATACGATAACTTAAAACCTTATAATTAGATCAGATGTAAAACTTGTTCGTTGAGGCATGTTTCTGCAAAAGATGATGTTTCACACAAACACACACATATACAGCTGCTTGAGATCATATATTACAGAATACTCTTGGGATAAGTATGTTGTATACATCTATTTGAAAAGTTTGGAAAGACTCAAACTTCTCTGGTACTGTATATGTAGTGCTGCTCGGGGACTCATCAATCACATGTTGTTTGAGTCAGCGAAGCTGACAGGAGGCAAGGTTAGCCAGAGATCCTGATGCAGTCTGGTTGCAGACTCTCCCATTGTTATTCTCTCTCTATCTCTCTAGTCAATGCTTGTAGGCTAACAATGCAACTAAGTTGGCTTGAATAATAGACTTGATCGAGAAGCCTCAGTGACTCAACATTGAGGATTTTCCTGTGCAATCAATCAAGTGGTTCTCTATTTCAAATCTAATCATACAGTTTTTTTTTTACTCTGGCTTAGATTTGTTTATATTTTGGATTAGACACTTCAGAAGTTCAGATCATTTCCAGTTACTTTTGACGTAAGATGAGTATGAATTATGCAATCAACAACATTGAGCTAAAAAAAGTGCTAATATTATACATAATTGTGAACAGTACACAACAACATTGACCGCATGATTCACTGCTTATCTCTCCGAGAAGTAACATAGCAAAAAAATAAAAAAGACGATATTCCACGCTTCTATGAAGATTATGGTACAGACTGATTCATTAAAGCATCAACTGCAAAACAAGAAAAACAGTTCCGTAATTGAAAGTCTCCACGATAAAGAAAATGGAAGACTCCTTCTGAGATTAGACAAGTCTCCAGGTTCTTGAGGACGTAAAGGCTCTTGGTCAACTTCACTACATCATATCTCTGACACGTTTCGTGACACGAGCAAACTCGTTAAACAACGTATAATCAAATTCACAGGCTTCACTATTTGAGATTTCTTTAGAGAGATCAAGTGGTGTTGATGGGTTCTGGCAAATGACAAAGTCAAATCCTCCAAATCTCTGCATCAGAGTCTCCAGCCTCTTTGCCGTTAAGCTTTTGATTTCTTCAATTTGCACTAGCTCACCGGTTTGTCCCGAAGTCTGCCACCATCTTTTCAGTATGTTACGGCTCAATCCACAGGACTCTACAGAGACTACGCCTTTTAGATGGATTCCAAGACGGTCCAATGCAATTTCCGCACCACCAATCCCGCTAAAGAGTGATAAAACTGTTAAACCTTGGGGAAACATAGACTTGAGTACAGAGAGATGGTAACCCAATGTGTCTGTTTGGAAGCAGTAATCAAACAACTTCAATCTTTCAGCCAACCTTCCACCACCGATGTTTGTGTGGTTCATTGGATATCCCATAATGCACTCTAAATGTTCAGGCTCCAAGGGTGAGAGGATGTTTGGTGCTATCCAAATGAGATTGGAGGTGTGACAATGTCGAAGTATTAAAGTCTGGTCCTGTTGAGTAGGCTTTCCCTTGCATTCAGCTATACGGCGACCAATTCGTTCACAGAGAAGAGTTGCATCTTTCATATTAGAACACGTGCCGCTATTGAAATGCTTTCTGATATCCCATTGTGGCCACCAACTCCTCATGTGTGGCATTGCGTCTTGTATAGTTAATCGAGGGTTCGGGAGGGTATTAAACCTGTTAACAGTGGGAAGATTGTGCAGGTACCCTTCTGTCCTACGGAGCGCTGAACACAACCGAGTATCTACATGTTCGGGGTGAATTCCGAACAAGAAACCCGAGATCTTCGACCACCAGCTAGGAGAAAGTTCACCTAACTGTCCATAGAAGAAATAAGGTCGTCTGGCTACTTTTGGACCAAGACTCTGGGACAAACGTGGCTGCATTACACTGGGAAATTCATATGTGTTATCTTTCCACTCATCTTGCATCCATGGGGTTTCCATAAACGAACTTGAGTCACCCATATCTTCGGGCCTTAACCGTTTTCCTCTGTCATCGTAGCCAGTGTATTCTTCTGGATAGGCATTCTCATCCTCATCTTTTGGTCGCTTACCTCTCGAGGTCTCTCCCACATTGTCAGTGGCAGGGAAAGGAAAAGACTCAATACCAGGATCTGGTTTTATATTAGCAGTGCCACTCGACGAACCCCCACCACCATCCTCTTTCTGAGCACCAACCCCAACAAATCTCCAACTCTTTGAAAGACATGTACGATTCACTGCAGGAGCAGCCGCTGAAACTTTCTACAGTGACACCAAATATCATTGAGTTAAACTCCAACAATATCTTAGTTTAATTAAGAGAAGAGTGTGAGATGGTTTAGGTGCAGTAGCAGCAGCAAAAGCTCTAGTTTCAGCACTTCACTTTACAAGTGCATCATTGGAGGTCGAGTAAAAATTAATTAAAAACATTAGTGTACATACCTTTTCTATATCTTCAAGGTCATCATGGCATTCCGCAGGAAATTCACCAGTAACAATTGACTCAGCAAGGACAGAAATCTGACCTTTTGTACCTGAAGAGGTGCAAAATAGATTATATACCAGTACAACAGGACGGGCTGCAAAACAAATGATAGGATTTCTTTCACCCTAAAAGTATCATAATCACCCCCGACAACATAAACAAGATACGTTTCATGTCTACATTTTTTTCTTTCAGACATATAACAGTCATGGGATGAACAGATAAGTGCCTCAGTTGCTCACCTATCTTCTCAATTGCCATTGAAATTTCATCATTAGAGAATCCCATTTCCAGTAAACGCAAAGTCTTGTCCATTGTTTCAAACAATTGTTCATTGGGAACCTGAATTTAAAACACAAAACAAAGGTTAGAGGTAATAAAGGTAATAACAACATGAACAACACAGAATGAACACAAAAGAAAGGTAGTGGAATCTACAAAAGCATTGACAATAAAATCAACAGCTAATGTCAAAAAAGCACCAAAGACCTCAGGTCCTCGAGCAGTAACTGGAGTGACATCTTCATCTTCTTCATTGATCTCAGCACCATCAAGTGAATCTTCGGATTCCTCCGCATACTTTTCAGCTAATTGAGCAGCAACAATGAAGTCCACCATCTCATCAATTGGTGTGTCTTTACCTATCACACAGAACAAACAATCATGAAGAAAGGATTTGGGGATAGGCCAAATGATAGCTGCTATCTGCATGCTAAGTTTCTATATAGCTTTGAATAGTATAAGTATCAATTTTTTAGAAACTATTTACAAGTTTCTAATACGGTCACAGGGAATGGATTTTCCACTTTAACATTAATAAACAACAGCTTCATAAATGTTATTTCTCTTTTCAGAGAGTTATAATATACTATAAGCCTCCTTAGTTTGCCTATATTAAATGTCATACAATCAGAAGTTCCAGTATGAAGAGATGGTTAATCTATAAGAAGACAAAGAAAAAATATCGTGCAATAGTGAGAAATTGGTCTTGCAATGTACACGAGGTCTAATCACTCAAAAAATAACCTGAAAAGAAGAAATTCTAATATGTTAAACCATGAATAGACACGGACAAAAAGGTGTAACTTTGTAACATGTTTGAATTTTGAATGCAAAGCCAAAGACATTGTGAATACATTACCAAGCCTATCCAGTGCAAAGTCAACAAGATTTTCTGGAAACTTCATAGTTAGTAACGCAATCCTTATACGGTCAGTTTCGTATTCAATATCAGGTTCCTGTCAAAGAAAAGCAAGAAACATTAAGAAATTACACAGAATGAAAGACAAGACATGTGGGATCACACATTATGCGCTTTACCGGTTTGGGTTCCATTAGCCCATGAAAGCTAGGTCCAGGAGGTTCTGTTTCAGTACTCTTAGTGAGAATCTCTAATAGCAACTCAAAATCATCTTGACCTGGATGCGAAGAGGCAAACTCAGTAATCATATATACCCCAAATGAAAGTTAGCATGCATGGTAGTTTTTTACAGGAAACTGAAGAATACCATTTTCGTCAATTGCTTTCTGAACAAGAGTTGGGCAAAATCCCATCTCAATCAGCAATGACTTAACATTACTTCCAGAAGAACTAGCAGCATTGTCCTGCACATCAAGTATGAAACAATAAGAACCTTTCTAAACCACTACTTGTTCTAAACAGTAAAATGTAGACACAGTGGATGTTTAAGAATCTTAGCCACTTATGTCCTTTATGGTATAGAAAGGGTAACAAAACATACACCAATCTGCTGAGGGAAAGAGGTGTCGCAGGGCAAATCAAAGTCCAAGGTCTCTGGTTTTGGAAACAGTATCTGCTCATTCCTTTCATGATTAGAGGAACCTCCACTTCCATTTCGTCTACGCATATCAGCCTGCAAGATTCCAGAAAAACTTATGAAAAACATGCAACACAAAAAACAAAAGATAACATTCCCAAAGTAGCCAAATTCCATACCATTTGAATTAAAATTCACACACAAAATCTCACATGAAAGCCCTGCAGATAGATACCAGAGAGATTATGTCAGTGTCCCCAAATAACACAAAAGATGAACTTTAAATGGAAAAGAATTAACCTCATTGATGTTGATTTTATCCCATAAACGGCAAGGGAGAAGATGGAATCAATAAAGCCCCAAAAATAGAACACTCCTCGAACTAAGAGATGAAACCAACCACGAGTGACACTTAAAAAAGCAATTCCGAAAAATCACACAAATTCCAGAGATTGCGACAAAGAGAGCGAGAGAGAGGAAGACGGTGCATGCCTGTGCAGTGGTCCGCGTCTCACCCAATCGAGCCCAGTGCGGAGGAGGAGAAGCTAAAAAGTTATGAAGTTGATCGCAATGTTGCGCGCCGCGTGGACTACACTGCCGAGACTAATTCGGAATTTTATTGATTCCCTTTGAGCAGTCCGGTAGATCGAGCGCGTGAGGAAAAAACGAACGGTCCAGATCATAGAGTTTGGAACTTCGACCAACTTTCTATTACAACTATGTTGTAGTTCTGTTTTAATATTTCAAGTTTTTAGAATTTTAAATTTATGTTTCAGATGCTAAAATTTGTATACACTAAAAACATCATTTACCAAAACTTGATGAAAAACGAAAGAAACTACTCTCAATTCCCAAGCTTTGAGAAAGATTAAATTTTGCAAAGATAATTAATAGATTTCGAGCTATTTCTCGACAAAGATTATGTTTTTTTGGCCCAGTTTTGTTTAGTTTGTAACAAATTGGAGCACCGAGGTTATGTGACCCAAATGTACGTAGACTAGTCGAGGCCAATGTATATATAGTACTACTATTGTACCTGAAAGATGATCAAACAAATTAATAAGTTGAGTGATTGGTTCTGTTAATGCAAGATTTTTTTTACTAATCTTCATCAAAGAACATGGCAAAATAAACAAAGCAAGAACTACGCCTGAAACAATCTATAGATTTTGTAAATGGACTAATTAATGACATGGTTTCTTCCTTTGCTTCGTGCATGGTGTAGGTTGCTAGATTTGCACTGAATTAATGACATGGTTTACATTTCTGCTTTATAGATTCAACGTTGTCGTCTTTGTGAATTCCGTCTAGATTGACGCTCATCAGATAAACCCTATATTTCAAAATCATGATCGCATGAAACTCCTTCACTTGTTTCTTCTATGCTTTGTTGCCTGGTTGGAATATTGAGAGAAAGAAGAAATAAGGTAAGAGGTACGAGATAATATCTCTTCTCCTTAGAGACAACAACAGAACAAAACAGAAAATGTTTTATTGAACTGAAACTTGTTAATATTTACATGACAATACAATATTAAGTTTATATAAAAAAAAAAACAAATAGACACAACAACCCAATTAGTTGTGTCTCTTTTTACTTGTGCCCTTTGAGTGAAACAACACAAACTTACAACCGTTAGCTGAAAACTCAATTACGGACCAACACTCCCCCTTAATTGAGCTTCGCTCTTCCACTTAGCTCCCTTCTCAGTTTGTCACAACTTTCGGCTTCAAACTCTTTAGTAGTAGCATCACACTTCCCCCAAATAGTCTTACCCAATTCGTAACACTTCTTATCATGATCTTTAGTAAAGTCACCACTTTTCTTTTTCTCAATCTACTTTCTCAAATTTCTCTCTCGTTTCAACAAATCCGATAGTGAAGAAGAAATCTCAGCCTTTGTTTACTCCATCGACGGCGAAGAAATCACCGGAGATGCGACTCCCAACGGTTTCTTTGAAGTGGATGCGACATCCGACGATTTCTTCGCCGTTGAGAAAAAGAAAAGTGGTGACTAAACTAAAAATCATGATAAGAAGTGTTACGAATTGGCTAAGACTGTTTGGGGAAGTGATGGTGATGCTGCTACTCTTGTGAAGCCAGAGAGTTTGAAGCATGCTTCTGTTTTTGCCTGGCCGTAACCCTAGAGAGCACCTCCTCTGCCAAATCCAGAGGAAGATCCGAAATATCTTCGTCATTGTTTCAATAAATAGTAATTAGGGTTTTACTTCCACACCTTTAGTCTTTTTTATAAAGGAATTAGTTATAAATTAGGTTACCGCCTTTGTGTCCGGGCCCAAGGAGACTACACAACGGGCCTCGATAAGAAAACCCTCATTTGTGAACGATGACAACATAGGATCATAACTATCGTTTCATAGGCAATTCTATAAGCCATGTGTGTAGTTCACTCAAAATATGTATGAACACTTTGTCTTTATCAAAACAGTGCGACTTTTAACAAGATAAAACATGAAACGATGTAAACATGTAAATTCTTCAAATGTGAAATCAATCCATATCTTATCAAATTGATTCATACACACACACAAAGTTTGCCTAATACTCAATGATGAGTGGTTCTCATAAATTCATAGACTCATAGTCATATAAAAACGTGGTTCTCATAATCATAGAAACAAAGGATTTCAAAAATAAAATAAAAAAGTTCATGCGGCTACTACATGGAAAAGCCACAACTCTTTAAAAAGACAACATCAATTGATACGACATGACAAAACACAGAAACTCTTCCTCGTGGTGCAGGTTGCTAGATTTGCACAGAACTTGGAACATAAGAGCACGCAAGTGGAAAGCAATATTTGTGTACAGACTCACCGAGATCCACTGGTTTGATGTATCCATCTTCTCCAACGATGTAAGCTGTGTTACGAGTGGGGTTAAGTATACTCTCGCCTTTATCAAAAAGCACCACGAGTTTGTTCTCTTCGTCAACGAAGAAAGTACCAGATGCAGCCTCGAGTGGTCTTATCCTACCCATTGGAAAAAATAGCTTGCTCCACGACACTGCATTAGGCTCAATCTTATTACTAATCCATATCCCCGTCCACGTTATATCCCATCGCTGATATAACACCGCAAGTTTCTCTTCTCTAACACTAGATAGAGTTATGGTATCATCAACACAAGGCCGAAATGGCAGAGGCAGACGCGATCCAAATTTCTCTATTGTAAAATCAAAACATAGTAAGAAACTAGGGATCTCTACGTTTATCTCTGCTTCACCTAGTGGGATATCTTCTATCACTCTTTCACGTGGGGGTGGTGGGATCTTCTCTCGAGCAAACCAATAAGTATTTCCCTTGAGAGTCACGCCACGGTGAAGAAAACATAAATCCCAGTCGGTAGTGACCTCGATGACCTTCCAAGAGTTAGTGTCAAGACTGTAGATTTCAAACTCGCAAACTCTAGTTCGAGGCTCTACACTCATATCGCCCATGTCCTCGTAAGCATCCAAATATCTCAAAATTTTGTAGCTTCGTTTGGCGTTGTTCTTACTCTCGTATCCTAGAGCGTAGATGTCCCATTCGCGGTAAGAAGTTCTAGGTTCGATCCACCTAGTTTGCCCACTATAAGGGTTCCAAACTACAAGCCTAGAGTTTATTTCATTGGTGATGCATAACAACAAACCATCGCAGTGATAAACTTGAGATATAACTATTCTATCAGGATCAGCAACGGTTAGGCTAATAAGTTTACCTTTCTGCTTTATAGATGATTCAACGTTTTCGTCTTTGTGAATTCCATCTAGATTGACGCTCATCAGATGAAGTCTAGAATTCAACGTCATGATCGCATGAAACTCTTTCACTTTTGCTTCGGCTTTTTCTTGACCAATCAGCTTCTTTGTAAAGCTTCTACGTTTGGTTAAAGTGTTCCACTTTTTGCAAGTGAATCGTATTGCTCTTAGGTATGTCACTGGGACCCTAGAGAGCACCTCCTCTGCCAAATCCCGAGGAAGATCGGAAATTTTCGTCATTGTTTTAACAAAGATCAATGAAATGGAAATTAGGTCGTCATTGTTTCAATAAGGGTAAACGAAATGGTGATTAGGGTTTTACTTCCACGCTTTCAATCTTTTATATTGTGACGGCTCAGTCAAATAAGTTACTCGCTCTGTTTTTTCGGGCCCGAGAAGACTCTGGGCCTCGACCCGTAACTTCCTAGATAACCCAACTCAAAACTCTCCTTTGCAAATTATCATTCATCCGCGCCAACCACAAGTATAACATGATGAAAAGGAACGTTTTTGATACTGTAGGTTTACGAAAGCCTTGTTGTATTTGATGCTGAAAGAGGAAACACCAGTCACATACATTAATATAGCATGACAAACACATAAATTTCGATCAAAAGACGGAACCAACTGTTTAATCAAACCCAACAAACCAAAACGCAACCACTGGCAACAATCATTTGTCCAAACTGAGACGATAAACAAGGATTCTCAAACGACCAATCAGACCATTTAAAAGGTAAAACCACCCAATCTATACATACTCAATCTCTTTCTCTTTCTCGAACCATATCGACCATGCTTTCTATTATGCATAAACAAGTTAGACAAAGACAATGTCAAAACCCTGGTTTACTTCTGAACTGATCTTGAGTTGAGAGAGGACTTGTACCCACCGCTGCGATCTTCGAGGATAATTCTTTAGATCCCTTTACTTTTATGGGCAACGATCCTACACTGACAATGTCATCAGCCAGAGACCCAGTAACCTCTTCAGAAGAGTCTGACTTGTGGTCAGAGCCGAGAGATGGGGTCGGTTTAGGCTTGGGTTGGGTTGGGTTAAAGGTGGTACCAGCAGTTGGTTTAATGGCGAGAGAGCCAAACTTCAGAGTGGAAGGAGTAGAATCGTCTGTTGCTTCCTGTGTATTGCTCTTTTCATCCCCATCTGAGTTTTTTAACTGCACAACCTTTGTTTCTGCAGAGGTCACTGAAGGCTTCTTAACGACATCCTTGGAGCTTTTCTTGCTTCTGTCAGAAAAATCTAGATTGAGCACGGGAAATGGCCTGCGAAAGGTCCTAAATGGAAGTCTAGCTCTCTCTTCCTGCATGAGTCTCTGGCGGTCTTCGTAGTACATAAAATCATCTAATAGTGAAGTCTTTTCCGCATGATGTTTGAATAGTTTTAGCACCTCGAGTCCTTGTTTCAGTATTATCTGCACAGAAACGAGAATGATTAGATTGAGATTTGAGATATCAAAAGCAGAGTTCTCGGAACCTGGTCTTCAAAGTGAAGTGTCAAGATAGGAAAACTCACCTCTTGTGTGTCTCGGCTGTTGGTCACTGGCTTATTCTCGTTATTATGTAAAATAATGTGCCTGAAATAGCTATTAGGAACATCTTTAATAATGTGCCACTTGACAGGAAAGCTTCCACTCCATTTGTCTTGCTGCCAAAAATCCATGTCTCGGTCGAAGGAAACTGGACCGGTCATCTCAGCCACGCCACAGAACAGACCACTGGAATTGACCTAAAACGAAGGAAGCACTACATCAGCATGAGCACAAAGTATGAATGCAAACACATTCGCACAAGGGACAAAGGGGAAGAATCGACTCACAGAAAAGAATAAGAAAATAGGACATTCACGAGACTTCTCAGTGGCTATTCTCTGAGCATCTTCATATACACTCTGCAATTTCTTGTTCCCATTCAATGTAGATGACCAGACACCATATTTGATGCTCTTGTGAACATCATCTTCACTATACGACTTAATCACAAAAAACCTGGCATCGCTGTATTCAATACTGAAATCTTCTTTATTATATCGATCAGGATTTATCACAATATTTCCTTCCGCATCAGCATTTCCAGCTTTGGTTGTATATGCTTTGACAATTAGTTGATTTCTTGATCTTCTCGTTCTCGATCCTCGATTTTGTTCACTCGTATATGTACTTCCAGTTGTGTTGTTATCACCTCTGGCATCATAAATCTTGGAACAAGGTTTATAACTATATGAAGCAATTGATGAGACCCCATTAGCAATGTCTGATTTCCCATAAGGCAAGAGTGTGTTCGCGTAAGCAGTTTTTCCCTGCAAATTAAATATACACGAGTCCAAATCAAGATAGGAATGATGACTAAGAAGACACAACAAAACACTCCTCGCAATGCAAACTACACCCAATATTTAAAAGAAAACAGAATCAGGAAGTATAATTCTATACGAGAAATCACCTGGAGAGAATGTGCAGAAGCTGTTGTGGAAACATTCTTGGGGATTCCTGGCTGTTTATACTGGCCAGTAGTGGTAGACTTTGGAGCATCTTTTGGGAGTCCGGCAATTGCTGAACCATTTCTCTGCATGGATCCTCTTCCATCAGATTGACCACCATTCGCTACCAAAGAGTCTGTTGAACTATTCGAGACCATATCAGGCTGAATAACATATGGAACATAAGTAGGCGAAGACGCAGCACTTTCATACGGAGGGTCTGAGTAATATTGTTGGAATCCAACAAAAGAAGAATCAACGCCTATTGAAGCTCCTGGTATGTAAGGATTGTAGGGATTGTAGGGAGACTGTGCATATCCATAACTTGGTGTATAGCAGATATAGGGAGCATTTTCATTTTGCCCACCCTGAAGACCCACAGATGAATCATAACCTGAAAAAAGGTTCCAGAATTTTAGGCAATTTGCAACCACAAAAGCAAGAGTGATAAGTAAATTTCATGAACCAGCCTATCAACCTGAAGAGTAATAAGCGGGATAATACATGCTCTGGTCAATGACAAAATCAGAGGCTCCCTCGGTATACATTGCTTCAGTTTATCTGATAAAAAGTTTTGTTCAATTGACTTTGAACTTTGAATAAACACCTGAAATTTTTATATATAAAAAGGTCAAAAAATGGGACTTTCATGTAAATTAAACTTAAGAAATCAGCTAAAAAAACCTAAAAACAGATATCTCAGTGAAGATATAAATCCAGGAATGGAGAGAAACTCATAAGTCATAACTAGCACGGCAGCAATACTATCAGATAAAATCTGAGACTCCCTTTCTATACAAAAAGAAGAGCTCTAAATGTACACAGAGAATCCCTAACTTACTAGATGGACGGAAATCTAAACTATACAAAACCAAAAATAACACCAATAAAATCTCAAAATGCAAAGTAACGAAATCAAATTAAGCTTAGAAGCTTACATCAACGTGAAGCTAAAAATCCTAAGAAACGAAATCAAATAAGCTTATTAAAAAAAACAAATCCAGCTTAAAAAGCAGAAATTTGATAAATATACCAGAAATTTGGCAGAATTAAGTCATACTTGACCTAAACAGTTCTTCGAGTGAAGAAGAATTTGGTACCGACAAAGAGTTAGAGTGACAGAGAGAGAAGTTAGGAAAGCGAGTTCAGCAGAGATAGTTGAAATAATATTCTGCCAAATCGAAGAAACCCTAACACTTCGATGAGTGAGGTAGAGAGAAACGAAGAAGACGACGAGAAGATTCGCTGAGTGAGAAAAAATAGAATAACCCAGAAGACGCGCAAAGACAGATTCTCCGCTGTTTTGTTGCAATACGCAGCGTTTTCGACTGAAGAATCTAATTAATCCTAAAGTCGAAAATACCCTTGAAATTGACCTTTATAAGCCAATGGTCTAGAAGATCCCTTACCAGAAACGGTAAATAAAGGTGGTCACTTGCCAGATTTGTATGGCCTACATTATCCAAATATGTAACTACATGGAAATTAAAAACCACTGAAAACAAGTGAACAATATTGAATATTCGAAACAGACAGTATACAAATTTCTCACAAAAATATCTCTAAAAATATAAAAGATCATTTTTTCATGTCTAATAGTCTCAATGAAACATGGAACACCAAGCTGACTCAGAATCACTAACACAACATGAACCAAACCGCATCAAAACTTGGAGAGATAAATAAAACTGTAGCTTAATGTTTAGAGGCACTTAGAGAAGAGACTTGTGTATATAGGAAAAGAATTGAGAAAGGTTGAGATAGCTTCAGAGGGTACGAGATTTATTACTTTCTGGTGATGCTTCTCCATTAATGATAACACCAGTTTCTGCGGATCGATTTCATTCAGAGAACCTGCAATATCAGTACTTAAGAAAATTAAAAATCTAGGTTTTAAACAAAGCAATAAATTGTTTCTTATCTTGTTGTGAAGAGCAAACTTTACCCAAATCAATCTCATGGTCATCATCTTCTTCATCCGCCTCTTCAATAACTTCACTATCCTCCAATTCTGCTGCAACTTTGGCATACCTTTCTAGAAACTCTTCCTCCGTTTCTTCACACTCATCGCTCTCGGAATCCTGTTCAAAAAAAAAAGACACAAAATGAGACTGCTTATTTGAGAAGAAACAAACCACTAGAAGATCCAATGTTGTTTCTTGAAATTAGCCGTTTATAAACTACTTTGCATCTGGACCAGCAAATTGATTGCAGAACATACTTTGATTATAATTTAATAACGAGTACTAGAATTCAAATCAAACCTCGTCATTTGAATCAGTTTCTTCAGATTCTGTCTCTTCTTCTCCAGGTTCTCCATCATCTTCATCATCGTCTGTTTCTTCGTTCACTTCCTTTAGCCTTCGAGAAGCCTCCATCAATGAAACAAAGCACTTCCTTGCCAAATCATCAGTTGCATTCCCGTGCCTTACATCTAAAAGATGCTCGATCACCTTTACTAGCGTCATCACTGAAACAAGAGGTCTTTTAGTCTATGCTCATGCATTTATGATTAACAACAGTTACTACATACAACTAAACCTTTTATGATTATGTGACGAGTTGGCAAAGGCACATGTTTAACATGTGAACTGTAATCGTAACTTTACCACAGAAAGGAAAGATTTATCTACTCACCATATAGTTTTACTTCCGATACTACTGATGGACTGTCATCACACGTAAGCGAGTATGAAAAAGCCAATGAAGATACCCATAACTCGAAACCTCCAGATATCACTTTCTCTAAAACGCCTTCCACAATATCGGAATAGGAGATATAGCATGATGATATTGCCAGTAATAGAGGCCTCCACAATGTACAAGGTTTCTCACGCAATGCTAAAAAATGAGAAAAGGCTGATTCAGCGAAGACCATCGCCAATGATTTCCCCACCCCTTCGATGTCAGATGAGTAGTCGGGTACATATAATAATGTGTGGACACAAGAACAAGCCCTCCTTGTGGCCGACGGATACTCAAGTATGGCTTTGCTGACAAATGAACCAATGGATTCTACAACAGATCGTGGACGGACTGGCATGGCTGGAGGGGATGGTATATCTCTGAAAAGGAAACTCCTAAAACCATATTTATTGTTTATACCCACAACTTCTTCTATACAGTCAAAAACTGATAAGTCCTCCGACTCTTCCCAACCATTCCAACTAGCAAGAATATCGGCCCAAACTATGAGTAAATCAGTTAATCTGAGCTCCACAAATACATTGCAATTAGTAGCAGCAATCACAATGAACCGCAACATCGTCGACAAATGATCTATGCATGAAGTCGGAGGCACATCTGTTGCCTGAACCATGCAAAGAGAAAAGGCAGAGCAGTATCCTAAAATTAGAACAGTGTTTCAATTTCTATAAATTGTAGTACAAAGGAGTAGTAATTTAACTACCAGCCATGCATGCTGTAAAAGTGCTGACAAAGCTTTGCTGATGGTGCCTTGACCAGTTAGCCATATTTCAGTCGCCTGATTATTCTCCTCATCCGCTTCAGGCTTAGAGCTTTCATAAGTCTGAGTCATCGCTGCTAATGTCTCAAGGCCACCTAGAATAGCCTACGTTGAAAATAATATAAGACATTTCACAATACCTAGACCACGAACAACTGAAAATACTACAAATATTTTGGTAGCGTCAAGGATTTCATGTGCGTGATATAAACATAGGTGTGTCAATTTTTTTTACTTCAAAATACGAGGAATACATTCCGTTACCTTCAGTTTCATGTTGTTGAAACTTCAATATAAGCAAAAAATTTAAGAAAGGCAGGACTAAAACATACCTGAGACCATGGATCTTCACTTGGATGCATAAACTTCAACATATTACTTACTAGAGAAGAGACAATGTAAGGAATATGCATTGCAATATCTTGATTTCCCGACTCGACCACGGATTTGAGAAGCTGAAACAACATGCTGTCCTCGTCTTCCTCATTACCAATCTTACCAGTAATAAACTGAAGAAGCGGCAACAATTCAGGTGGTTGGTACTCATTCTGAAGACAACAAACATATTCTTTGAGTTAGATATGACAAGCCATCACTTCAAGCCACGAGTGCAATTGTTAATATAAGTGCTGACTTACTTCGAGTAGGGAACCTATTCCACCAGCAGCTGAAAAACGCACTGGGTAACAAGAAATCTCCACCTGATCTGGCATTGCTAATGCCTTTAGTAGGGAAGAAAAAACATCTGCATTCATCTCCTGAAAGCATAAAGCAATTAATCAATTATGGGTTCACTAGACGTAAATTGCTACAAATTTTAATAAGTGACTATAATATATCATATCGCAGCAAATGGTTTTCTTAAATATATATATTTCGGTGATTTACAGCATCAAGAAGAATAAGTTAAATTTACACCTCAGGTAGGCAAGACGCAAGCTCTCCAAGTACCCAATTTGCAGATGCAACCAAGTAAGGTGAGCAATCAGGTGTAGAATAAATGGGTAGCACACGGGTACGGACAAAAGATGCCACATACTCAGGATTTTGTTCTTGGATAAACTGCCGGAAAAAAGGAGCCATCGTAATTCTATGTACTGTTTCAGTCAATGCTTAATTCCAAAGCAAAGAGAACCAGATTTGCTCACCTCTTGCAGGCTACCATATGCCATTAGGACACCGAAATAGCTGACATGTCGACATAGCAACAAAGTCAGCTTAATAAAAAAGTAAAAGGGAATGAAACAAGATATACTAAAGTGAAAGAGAACAGTTAACAAGAAGCACTTCCAACCCGATATTAGATTTTCAAAATGTTTAATAGTTGTCTGAGGAGTCTTGCAAAGAAGATAAGAGAGCCTTGTATATACTTTCAGTCTACTGAAAAAATATCTATGGCAAGATGATCACGAGCTTGCAAAACGAGTTTTTAAAGTTCAATTCAAGAACATATTTTCTAATAACCAATGCAAGCATTTAACATAACGTTACTCAATACGTCAAACAAACATGTACCACACTGCTCAGAGCTTGCAAAAGCATTTTTTATTTGGTTTAGGCATCTGCCAAGGATTTCAATGAGTTAGAATCAGAAGTCATGAAAATGTATAGAACTCACGCTGCTGAAGTACTAGCATCCAGTTTGTAACTCTTCGAAGGCACAGGAAATTTTGACAAAAATGGAAGCACCAGTAGATCACCCATGCATCTTTGGTTATTTCCTCTGTTCTTTTCACCTTTCTTCCGCTTACATGCTGCTGGGGAAGCTGTATTTGTAGTAGATACTGGTGGTCCCTATGAGAAATGGATCACAACCTATAAGAACCTATTAACAAATAGCTGGAATAGGTAAATGAACAACTATAGTTTCTTCACCTTTGACATGGCAAGGACACAAAGTAAGTTCATAGCGCTTTTCCTGGCTGTAAACAAGTCATCCCTCCACCCAGAAATTTCTTCCTGCCAAAACGAGAGTGCTATTATTTCCTAACTTCTGGAACATAGACAAAATAATAATCCGTGTAGAGAGAGATAGAGATAAGTTTCCATACTAGTTCAGATGGAAGGTTTTTCCTTATGAATTCATCTGCATCTTCCTCCCACTCAGAGATGTCCTACTTGCAAAAGCAACCCAGAAAGACCACTAAAGTTTTTGAAATAATGGTAGTAAGCAATGCTTGCAACACAGATTACAATTAAAGGAAAGCGTACCCTCTCATTAAGCACCAGGGCTGGAAAGATTGCGGAGTCCAACAAAAAGGAAAAATGGGGTGAAAGTAATCTCCATCCCTGTTTACAAGGTACCAAATATTTGCTTTCATAAACATTTGATAAAATCTATTTATATTTGCTGTAAATTTGCTAACAACTTACAGGGCCAATTTCCATGACGCGTGAAATTACGTCAAAAGCAAGTGATATAATTCTCTCAGTTAGGCATCCGAGCTTCTGCACATGATAGTAGGCCCTCATAGCATTAGATTAAGAAGATAGTAACATTTTGATGAGAAGCAGCAATTTTTGTAGTAACAAATTGCTAAACATACATACACCGATGTTTGAGCTATGTTTGACAATCTTCATTGAGCAGTTTATTATTTCCGGCACCAATCTGAATCAAATATATTAGGCATGGGAAATAAGCATTGCTAAGAGGACTTGGGGTGTTTGCATACTTATCAGAGTATTTTCTATGTCGGCTGACAAGCGTGCAAAAGAGGAGCAAACTTCTTTTTCCAGCTTTCGATCTTATCAAGTACCCATCAGAAGGAGTTACACTCCAGTCAAAACTCAAGGAGTCCAGAATTCTGATCATATCTTGACAGAAGGAACCGAGCAGAGGTGACAAAGCAGATGGCATATGGGACTTCACCTACAACACAAAACAACAACAGTAGATAGTACAACATGAACATGAAATGAAAAATGATAAATTATGAGTAATAATCAATGGCAATTTTCAATCACTCAGACATGCAATAACAATTCTGGAAACTTCGTGTATCTGCAATATAAACTGAAAATTGTGACTTACTGAAAAGTATAGGCATTTGCAAATAATGTGGAGTGTCTTTTCCAATTCCAGTTCATCCCATCCATGGGTAGTCAAAGCCTGCTTCAGAATCATACCAGATAGGAATACTCATTGAGATCCAAAGAGAAGATGTATCTTACATAAACTTGTGAGTAGATGAAGAACAAGAAAAAAAGTAAGAGAAAAGGATAACCTTGTCAATGAGACGATGTAATACTGACACCAAGGGTACTAGAATTTCTCTCGCGATACTCTCCAGCTGTTGTGGCACTGGCTCCTTTGCAAGTTTTGGTTGCAGGAAGTACTGCAAAGCAAACACACAGAAATAAGCCAGCCTTATTCTCATAGACCACACTGGACCAGGTTCAAAATAGAGGACTACCCCTTCAAAATACACATGTTTTCAGATTTATTTGAAGTAGTTAATAATCTTAAATTTGCAGCCAGAAGCAACAAAAGTTCACAACCAAAATAAGGGATGATCAACCATAATATGATGGCAAACAGGGTGCAGTAGAGGAGAGCTGATGGAAGAGAGAGATATAAAAATCTAAGTTTAAAGCTCATCACTTCCTTACTATATTCTTTTTTCTTACGAAAGAGAATGATGTAACAAATACCTGAAAAGGCTTTACAACTGTAAGCAATACCATCAGAGCGTTCACAGTACTCCAGCTAGAGTTTGAACTGCTAATTAAACTGCTCTTCTCGATAGCAGAGCGCAGCTCCGGTACAAGTTTAGGCCATGCATTTTTCCTAACAAATTCTGACACAACAACAATGTGCAGCTGCCCACAAGTGAAGTAAAATGAAGATGTGAACAAATTCAAACTAAAATCTACAGGACGGAGGGGTTATAATAAGATTTGCAACAACTAGTCCAGATGAAGTTAAGCTTGTTGAATACACCTACCAGTTCAAGTAAGACTTTAAGAACTGCAGGCTCTGCCTGAAGCAAAGCTAGGAGGAGCTGATCCTTAAACTCCTTGCTGACTTCTGAGATTGTCCCTTCAGTGCCAGTGCTCTTTCTGGTAAAATTCTTCAGATATGTTGCAGCAGCAACTTTCAGGCTTGGATTTTCACTTCCTGTCAAAAAAATATATATTGAATTAGCATTAACTGTGAAGTCAACCAACGTAACCCTAATTGTTCCATCCGGTTCAAGGAAATCAAAATCGCATCTCTTCACCAGAAGTCAATGCTTCGGAATAAAGTGAATTGATAAGTAAATCGGGTAAAAATGAGAAGACAACCCAAACAAAACAAAAAAGCTTACCGGAAGCGATGGAGAGAAGACGATAAGGGAAATGAGGGAGCTTCGTAGACAGTAGATCCAGAGCCTCCGTCGCCTCGCGGACAGAAACGCCATCAATAGAAGTAAGCGTCTGGTCAAGAAGCCGAACAATCTGAACTGAGTCGTCGTCGCCGACGAACATTGCGTTTCTTTTTTTTCTTATTGCTTTTTCATTTTCTTCCCTCCAAACTTTTTTATTTACTGATGAAATTTGGGGAACATCAGTGGCGGGAATAATTCAGGTTACTTTATATATTACGGAAGAATGAATAAAAAACAAGTCTGGTTGAATTTCGAAGACTTTGAAAAGATTTGGGTTCGAAGACTTTGAAAAGATTTGGGTTCGAAGAATTTAACAATTAGTTTGTACTGTTGTATACTGATAAAGCTAAAAGTTTGGAGACTAGACTTTGAGGGTATTTGGCAAATTTAACCCCAAAAAAACTTAATGTTTAGTTTAATGATCATTGTCTTGGTTAGCTTCTCTACACGATGTAGTTATTAAATGGTTGTATTAGCTTAGTTTATCATACATTATATTCGTAGTGATATATGTTATCACAGCATTATTACCACCTATGATGTAAATTATTCCAACAATTACGTTGTCTCATTTATTTAAAGTCCTTTTCTATTGTTAGGTTTTGATCTTTTCTCTGTGGACAAAAATATATGTTGTATGACATCTCTAATTGGTTTAATTGGCATGTTCATTGTATGTAAGAGCATAGTTTTTTTTGTAGACCTGCTAACTGATACGGTTGGTCCCTTTCTATGTTGAGTCTCTATGTGGAAGGTAAATTCACTCTAGCTTCTTTCATCTAATGACACCAAATATATAATGCTGACAGAAAAAAATAAAATATCCAACAACTTTTAAAAAATTAAAGCATATAATTTATACTTTAAAGCATATCCAACTCTAGTCAATGGAAAGTTTCTGAAATCTAACCAAATTTATTTACTTTATTAAATATATATATATATATATATTATATTAAAATGCTATGAATTTCAATTTATTAAATTTATTTAATTTTTTAAAAGAAAATATATTATATTAGAATGCAATGAATTTCAATTTATTAAATTTCTTAATTTATTTATTATTAACTTGTTCATTTTCATTTTATAATGAAGATATTTAACTATAGACATTATATATACAAATTTTCTTTCTACCTTTTTTTACTTTAGTTTGAATAACGTATTTTAAAAATAAATTCGAACGTTATGTTATATAAATAAGTACGTCAATTAACTACAAATGTCTATTAATAATTACATTATAATGGACTCAAGTCACTTTGCGAAGGAGTAAAAATGTATAATGCAAAGTTACTTTATCATTTAAATCATTCAACTGATACGTTTTTCTTTAGGTTGGCTACCAAATTTTAATATTTTTTTAAACTTTTTAAAGATATTATATCTACAAGTTTTTTCTAGATATAAATATGAGATCTTAAAAATAAATTCAAAAGTTGTGTTATACGAAGTATAACTAAACACGGTACGTTGGTATCATACTATTGAACACGTGTAAAAGCTTACTTAATTAATACTATAATACAGTGTGACTTTATAATATAAACTTTAATGCATCCAACTGTAGTTAAGATCATTTTTGTGACATCTTATCCAAATTTAGTTTGTTATGATCAGGGTCCATAAAAAAATTATTGACAGTCAATAACATATCTTTTTTATGCAAAGAAATATCTTTACTTATTCTTTTTTTTTTGTAGGAATATCTTTACTTATTCTTGAGTTTCAAATTTCCATTTTAAAATAAAGATATTTAATTATAGTAGACAATGTATGTGTATATAAATATGTGTGATGCGTATCATCTTTTTACATATTTTGGAGAGATCAAGGCGAAGATTTGGCAAGGGCTCGTCAATCGTCCCACCTACGTTACTATTGTTGATTTGTTGTTGTCGTCAAATTCTTGCCCGTGAGTTCTGAACTTAATTATGTTTTCTAATCAAATTTGTAGATAACTCATATTTTCTTAGGTTTCTAATTTAGTTGATACATTTTATAAAAGAAAACAAAAAAAAAAAACTTAAATTTTGTATACTGTATACATTTTTTTTATCAAACGTATACTGTATAGATAAATCCAATTTTTAGAATATCATCTGGTGTATTTTCCCCAAATATTTATAGGGGGGATCTGGTATTTGGGGTGGATCTTTTGTTTAAAGTCTACCCAATTATTCAGAGATATTTAAAATTATTTATATATTTTAATTTTAAATAAAACAATCAAATACTCTGTTAGAATCTTGATAGCTTTTAGTGGTTACAATCCATCGTGAATCTGTGAAAATTCAAGCCATATTGTGCTTACTTAGTATTGTTTATCAGGGTTTTATTAATACTATGGAAATGGAATTTACACCAAATTCGTTTTTTTTTCTTGGTTTATACCAGATTATATATAGTAAGTATATCTCCCACATCTGATATGTAACATCCTAACGCCTAAAGTTTTTCCTGCATTTCAATCAAAAACCCTTTATTTTGTTTTATTTTATTTTAAAAAGAGGTACATAAATTATTATACAAGTAACATTGTAGAAGATTCGGATATGATCGACTTTCGTCTAGCATCTACGTGTCCAAATGGCAACTGTACAGTCGATATTATTAATAATTTGTGAAATCTTTCATATGGTAATTTAAGCTTAAATAATATCGATCTTGTTTTTGGGAATGTGACACGTTTAGGTACTTTTAGAGAATTTTATTCCTTTTGAGGCACTTGTCAGGGATGAGGCACTTTTCCAACTTTTTCATTAAACTTTTGACCAATTTGTCCTTGAAAATTAAAAAATTATAATTAAAAAAAAAGTTTCATCTCTCCACGTTCCTTTTTTTTCCTTCTTCTTCGTCGCTTCTTCTTTTTTCTCTCTCTCTCTCTCATTATTACTTTTTTTTCTTTCCTTGCAAAATCAAACATTTAAGAGTTTATCAAAATCAAACATTTGAGAGTTTATGGAAAACCCA
>Ga0041059_1000182_pt1 | contig 40441 bp, 44 predicted proteins | sample AraColnosormetaG_FD_56232 | JGI IMG/M metagenome (GOLD analysis project Ga0041059, IMG submission 56232) | Arabidopsis roots microbial communities from North Carolina, USA - Col MF nosort | ecosystem: Host-associated > Plants > Roots > Unclassified | place: USA: North Carolina | collected...
TTAATATTTGTTTTTGATAATTAGAAAAAAAATCTTCGAATTAAATATTTGACATTTAACAATCTTCCTAAAATCTCTCTACATTAACTACACGATTGGTTACTAAAATAAAACTTTCAAAATATTTAATATCATTTAATTACTACAAAATTATCATTATTGATATTGTTTTTCTGCATGACTATTACAATTCAATTATAATCATCAAACCGCAGAGATATTTGATAGCATTTAATTACTATAAAATTACAAAATATTTAGACAATGATTCATAAACATATGATAAATAAGATCAACATTAATAAAATAAATGAGTTTTTTTTATGGGACGGGTTGGCGGGATGGGTTTGGCAGGACGTTACTTAATAACAATTCTAAACTATAAAATAAAAATATTTTATAGATAGTTACATAAATTGTTACAAATTGTAAACTTTTATATATACTAATTTTAAAATATAAATTGTTCTCGCGGTATACCGCGGGTGAAAATCTAGTTTATTACAATTTAAGAAACGATATTTTATGGTACAGATGTAATTTACTAAGATATGCTTCTTCTTCTTTCTGCCAAGAACTATGATTTGTACGTTATTTCAATATTTTGTTAATATTTCAATATTATTCTTTTTGTTTTTGTTTTTGCTAGGCTTGTTCTAAACTTATCCTTTATGACCTCATGGGTCACAGAAACATGTTTTCTCTGTGTGTCTTGGCTTTTAATATTTAAAGAGGTTTTTCCAAAATCTTTAAACAAAACCAATTATATCTTACTCAAAACTAAATTAGTTTCCTTGCCATTGCCCATTGATAGAATGGTAGAGAAGTTGTAAATGAAAAAAAGAACTCGGCAGAATGATTAAGCGACAAGAGCTAGATTCAACTACAAAACCCGCATAAAGAAGCTTTTACATTCATAATTGACATTTATCTTGCGGAACAACGGATACAATTCTATGAAAATTCACAAAATTATTCATCCTCGTCGACATGTTTATCTTTCTCATTCTCTTCCTCTTCGTCATGGTCGTCCTCAGGTTGAACCAACTTCAACCTGAGTCGACCATCTTCGCGGCTTGCACGAAGGAACTCTCTCCTTGGAATCCTAACTTCTTCCAACACAAGCCTCCCTTCTTTTCTATAAGTCTTGAAGCTCATCCTAGTCATCGCCGGAGGATACTCTTTCCGTTCCTTCCTTCGTGGTTCCCACTCCTCCTCATCGTTGCTTCCGTTATCTTTACCCTTCACTTCAATCTCATCATCATCACCGTCACCATCACCGTTGACTTTTTCATCTTCCAAGCCGTAATAACTCTCTGACCCTAGACCTTCCGTACACAGCTGAAGACTGCTGTTCTCGGCTGAGGTTTTCTCGTAAGAAGAATGGGATGATTCTCTGAAATGAAGCTCACCGAATATCTCTGTAAACGGCGGTGGCGTTTCGTCGTGGTGGGTTGTGACGTGGAGGCCTTTGCTTGGGTTCCAAGGTGAAGAAGAGGAGAGAGTATCAAGAAACGACTTTGGAGAGTTGTCTTGTCTTGGGTTATCGAATATTCGGTGAAAGCTTCCATAAGCTGCCATTGTTATGGAGAAAGAAGAGACTAAGAATTTGCTCTCTTCTTTGTTGGTTTGAGATTGGGAGAAAGAGAAAGGGAGGGCACGAGATGAGCATGAAGGAGAAGATGGTATTGTCAAATATATATTCTTTAGGGGGAAAATTACTCGAATAAACTGATGAATATATATTACTTTTTGTTATATTCAAATGGAATTATTGGTTGCACATTTATTATAGTTTTGTGTCTCTTTTCAGTTTAAATTTGACGACGGTGATGACTGACGAAATTTTCTAGATGATTCTGTGACTTCGATAATAATAGCTAGCATTGGTTGCAGCCTACGAACAAAAGCAACTTCAAAGTGAAGGAATTAATATTTTACTCGTCTTAATTAGTCGTCTACACTGAGTATACTTTTTGTACGTTATTATATAGCTTAAGTTTTCCACACATATAATTACTATATTACATGATATTATAATTAACATTTTCAGTTTGCATGCATTACATTAGTTAGGTTTAAGAATATTTTGATGTGAATATTTTAACATCTATAATTCGTTTTGGTCAACAACATCAATAATTTAAATCCCTAGAATATAAATCAATTTAGCTAGTAAGGTGAGACATTCTGGTACTAGAATACACAGAAAAAATGGCGAAATTAATGTGAATACAATTCATATTGCATGACAGACAATATACAATACATGCATTCATAAGTTGGTTCAGTAAAAATATTAAATAGATTGGTATCACATGTCCATGGACCATACCATAAATTGTAACTGTTAAATCATATTTTATAATACACCTCCAATAAATCAATATTTAACCCAAAAAAACAAATTTCATCATTAAAAAAAAATCAAAGAATGAGGGGAATAAAGAGGAGCGACCAAGTGGTGCCAATTTTGGTGGCTATAAATATTTGGACGCGGCCAAATAATTTTATTTTGGACTACTTATATATTCTTTATATCATGGAATCATACCACCATTCATTTTTCTTTTCAAATTTTTGATTTGATTTTTCCTTAAAATATCGCATCTTCATATAAAAATATACAAATGACTGAAACACACGTTATATTTATAAAACTTGGGATCTATTATGCTTCAATGATTGTAATAGAAAATATAGAGAAAAATTAGATGAATCGTAAACGGTAGCTACGTGGAAGTTTTCTACAGATTACAACATTTTTATTTATTTTTCTGGACAAAAAACAATGAACTTCCCATGGTGGCAAACCACGACAGATTCGAGATGTAGTTGAGTCGATGTGATTGGTTGGACCGTGGGAGCCTCGTGATCCTCAACCACATAAGCTGATTTCATGATATTCTCTTATATCCAGGTGTTATGGTGACTAATCACAAATATACAAACATATATAACAGTATTTCCTAAGTATCTATATATTAAATGAATCGAGAATAGTATGAAACCAGTACAATATTATTATGGCATTATTCATTCTTTTCAATATCAAACACAGTGACAACAAAAATAAAACATTATGCAGTTGTGCTAGTAGGTATGAGTAAGACCTTATGTTAATGTGGGACGGTCGGTCTCGTTAATCCCGTTTCACCATGGGCTGGATATTCATTTTCCCACCGTGCATGGTAGAAATATGTAAGCACATTTGTATTTATTTATTTTTATATTTTATATTTTATTTGTCATATGTAAGCACATATATATGTATGCTTAATGCTTATTGCATGTCACATAAGTGTCCACATGTCTCTGATCATGTAGTTTTGTTTAAGCATATATACAAAAACGAAATCTGTGTTTAGTTCTGTTTTTAATATTTAAGGTTGAATGATTTTTGTTTTGTTTTTACTTCAATCGTGAGAGTTTCAAACTTTTATCCCATAATCTCTCCCAATATCCGAATCAGCTTTTAAATATTTTACGACATTTTTAAAACGTCAGTTTTGTTGGAGTGAACATATATTTCTAATAAGGCAGGTATGCGGTTGGTAATGGTATCATTTTTCTCATATATATAACTGATTTTATTTTAAGAATTAATAACTTTTTCATGTATTTCTTTTTTATAGATGTGTATTTGTGATGTATGACGTCCGTCTCCATAACAGTGGTCCGTGGAGCCCTGTCCGAATCTATCCACCCAACAGATATATCACGACTTCACCTTTTCCACTTGGTCAATGACCAACGACATCTTCGTCCTTACCTCATTTATCTATATCTTTATTATATATGCTCTCAAACACACGTAGATCAATAAAGTTTTACTTTCCGAATAATCTTATACGAATATTTATCAACGTCCACAAAATATGATTTAATCGTTAGCGACTGACTAGATACCCAACCCATAGAATGGAGCCTTGATGTCTCCTAGTACGTATTGGAGCATTTTGCTCCTCGTAAGATTTATAGCCATTAGGAATATCACTAGACCAACGAATCTTATTCGTGAAAGTTTTAGGAGAGTTGATTCAACGTTTTCTAAACTTTTTTTAAAAAGAGATAAAGCTTTTTCTCATTTTTTTTATTTTCGTTGATTATTAATTATTCTGATTCTTGTTGTATATAATGTTTCTACCTACTCTTTACTTACAAATTCCGACTCTCGTTGGATACCATTAATCAATAAAAGGGATTATTTTTTATTTACAAAAGTAAAACTCATGAATATATAAGAGGGTCGTATTGGTATATGAATGGATAACACTGTAGATATTCAAATTAAATGGTCAAGTCATTATCAGCATTATAGCGAAAATCTTTCATGCAGAAGAAAGCTACAACCATAACAAAAATTATTTTGAAAAAAAAATCAAAATACAAACTATAACCCACGTGAGAAATACCAAGTGCCAACAAACAAAGCATGATCAAGAATAAAAATCGTAAATCATGGTTTCAAGATATGATTCCAATGTAGTGCATGATTTATGAAATATATTTTTTGTTTTTTAGAAAATACGCTCTCGTGGAAGTGTCTTTGATGCAATGATCTACCGAAATACTAAGAAATTTAGAAAAAGTATTTAAAGTTTGAATTTAGAACGTATATTCGATAACTAGTAAAATTTGTGTTCCTAAAGTGAGTATTCTTTTGTAATGTTACATGTTAAATAATGAAGAAATAAAAGTATTTGTGTATAGTTAGATCTATTTGTAGTATATGATAGCTTCCCACTTTTAAAACTTTATAATCTTTGATAAATATTGATATATGATCATTGATAAAGGTACATTTGATTCCTTAAACAGGGGTTTAAAAACAAGAAACACATGCTTCAACTAATTCCAAACCCATAATTTCTCCTTTCTCAAAATACTTTGTTCTTATAATCCTTTTACTCATATCCCAAAAACTCGATTTAAGACACGACGATAACACTAAAATACCAATACACAATCAAAATATTCCAATTAATATTTTGATTATATTAAAAAGGTATGTTCAATAGAATCATTGTTTGGGAAAGGCGTATCCAAATACGTGTATAAGTATGCAAATGACGTGAAACTTTTTTTTTGACCCACTAGAAAAAGTTACATGACTATACAATGTTGAATATATAGATATTCTCCTCTACAATATGCTTTTGTCATGCACTTTTGTCCCTTGGTCCATTGAAGAACCAATTTTAAATCCATCTTTCTCAATTGCCATTATCTCAACTTTTATTTTGTACACTATTCATATCAATATTTCAATTTTGTGACTAGTATCAAAACAAGTAAAAAATAGTTACATAACAATATTAATATATCATCTTTATTTGGTTCCAAATATGCAAATTTGTAGCTTTCACGACCAATACCAAAGGTAGACAGGAAGAACATGCTTCACCATTTCATCGTGAGAAGCCCGAAAGAGACACTGGTTCAATACGGTTTACAAGTTTGGTTAAGAATCGGTATGGACGGTTTTAACACAGAAGAAGCCAATTTAGAACATTGACCAAAAAATATAGAACAATGACACCAACAGAACCACATTAACACATACAAAACGAATCAAACAACATTTGATTTCGAAGAACAGCTTAAGTCTCCTCAAGGAGCTCTCTGCTCCTTTTTCTTCACCGCCAAGCTTCAGTACGCTCTACCCTCGATCCTACACGGCTCAAGTTGGTCAACCCCTTTGTTCTGCCCACTGGCCACTGAGCTGGAGGATCTAGATTCAGCACCACCTGTTGACTCGAGTCGCTCAATCTTCCTGTTCTGTATTTTCCAAAGTCTGTTTCTCTCTGTTCACATGCATTGTTCTCTAGGGTTAATTCGTCTGATATCTCACTGCTTGAACTCTGATTTTCAGCATTTTCGATGTTGTCTGATTGCGTCTCTTCACTCTGCTCACTGGTGTTAAAAGCCAAAGATTGTGAAGGGCTTTGGTGACCACTCTCATCAGACGGTTCTAAAGGGAATGCATGAGCTTGCTCGACCACTGAGTCTTGCCTTTCTCTTAAAGTTTTTTCGATTAGTGTCTTGAGAAAGTTCATCACTTGAACCGCATACATCAGTGCTGTCAGTGGATCATCCATCTACAATACAAGTGTTTCTCAATCATTTTATCCCATCTGACCCCGAGTTAAACATTGATAATCAACCTTGTTGTTGCAGACTCACCTGTGTCATATTTGGTGCGAAAACCATAGCGATGTTGCGTGAATTCATCTTGTTTAGATGTTCATACTGAACAACATCTGCCATTAGATTGATGGCCCAATCAAGTAGAGCAGCTTCTGTAGGTGGAAGAAGCCTAACGAGCTCAACATTTTCCTCTTCTGTTTGGCACTGCATCACCTGTTCAGGCGACAACGAATCAAGAACGCTTGTCGGCAGTTCTCTAAACCATGCCTGAAACCGAAAACCAGAATTAAAAACCAAGGTTCATATATAAGTTTTGGAAATAAGATGTGCATATGTTACATACCTTGATAAGCCCTGCCAAACAGTGAACATCGATTCGCTCAGGTATAAATCCTCGGTTTAATTGTTCCCTAACCGCCTCTTCCTCACTATTCTCAGCAGTGAGTCTAAAAATGCCCTCTGCCTAAAAAAATAAATGAAGAAATGATTACATGGAAAGCTTATAATATATTCACTTTGGAGTAAACTCGATGAAGCAATGTACATTACCTGCAAGCCTCCTTGACTATATAAACAGTTTTGCATCAGCAATAGTATGGTTGGTACACAATTGCCTCTTGAATCATACGATAATTGCATTGATTCGGTTGATACCCCAAAGACTGTTGCACTAAAGTAATGAGATACCAAAAGAGGTAAGAGATGGGATAGCACACGAGAGACAATTTATACTTCCAAAACAAATATTCCGAGAAGAGCAAAGTTACAATTGCATAGGCGCAGTTTCACCCTTTTCAACATTGATCTTATCGATTAAGCATGTAAATAGTTGGATGAACAATGCAACCTTCACAGAATCTAACAACTAAGAGATAGTATCTAAGACATCAAATATAGATGTTTGAAGACAAGTAACTATAGTATAACTGCAAGAATGAACACATTGGTTCATGGCTCAATAGCCCAATCTTGTAAATATGAAGTGTTTAGCTTCCACGGAAACACATAGCTATGAGACTGAAAAAACAGAGAGAGACAAGAACGTGCTCTAATCACTTCATGTACTGACTGATAAAGGAATCAAAAATCAAATAAGTTCTTCTCGTTTTGGTTTCACTAATTCCACATAAACCTTAATCTGTATACAACCAAAACTTAGAGGTTCTACAACTCGAAACAAGGAAGCCTTAATCAGAAGCATTCTATATCCATCTGCTCACCCACCCCAAAATTGCAGGACAAGATCATTGTTGTGAGGAGACTTTTAAGAGCAATTCAATAAAAAGGTAGGATCTTTGGACAATGTACCTGGCGCTTGGAGCTCTTCTAGGAACTTCAGGCTCGAATTCAACAGGCAAACCCAAGAAGCCATTGAAACGATCAAAGGTAACGTGCGCCACGTGTCTGACATTGGTAGGCCATCCAATCTCCATGCTACAAAGCTCCCTCCGGTTACTCTTGCAAGAAATCAAAGATCTCCTGAAAATGGCAACAAGAAGAGCCAACAACGAAATCTGATCTTCCCCACCATCGTCTTCTTCTCCTCCATCGGTACTGCTCCGTCTTCTCAAATCTTGTTCTTCGATTGAGGCATGAAAGTCAACATCTTGATCGAATCTAGCAACTGGGTTTCTCCGGTTGTGGTCAGAGCTAATCAAGAGAGTCGCATTAGAGCGAGAGGCGTAAGATAAAGAAGAAGGTGAAGGAGAAGAAGAAGAAGAAGAAGATGAATGAGAAGCGCTTGGAGATGAAGGAAAGTGAAGAACTTCAGTCATGGCGCTTCAGATTTTGGCAAAGGAAACAACTTTTTTGGTTCAAATCATTTGTCAATGAAAGAAAAGGTTTTGAATTGAAGGAAATGTATAAACCCGGAAATAGAGCTCAAGATCGAAGATTAGATTGTTGATTCAAAACCCTAATTAGATGAATTCGGTTGCCACTAATGAACAAAAAAACAGAGTTTTGTTACTACTAATTAAATTTAAATAAATGACTAAACATTGACCATAAAAAGTGGTTAAACCATATAAAAATAGTTGAATAAGATAAGTTTTGGTAACACAAAAAAAAAAGAGAATACTACTGATTGTTACATATTTATGATTGATTTTAGTTAAACTATTGGAGGTTTTACAATTAAATTAGTTAACATTAAGTATTGATATAAAAGGATAAACATTGATATATTAATGTTTACAAGTCCTTATCACTTATAAATGTGGATTTCGTTTGGGGGAAAATCAGTATACTTTATGATTTTTGCACGTTTTCTAAAATGTGAAACCATGTTATGTTCTTAGATTAGTAGTATCCACGTTTTCACAAAATATACCATTCAAACGCTTGCTCTATAGTACATAATCCCTATGTTGAGCCAGTAGTTAAGAAGCATTTTGCTGAATTTACTAAAACAAAGATCAAGGATTTTATTGCGTTTTAAAGATAAACTCGTGTTATGCATACAAGTGATTTGCTTACAAAAAATTATGTGATATATACTCTTCCTATGGGAGAAAAAAAAAAGAATTGAAGAAAACATTAGAAAAACGTATCTTATTATTTGCATTCGGATTGCCAATTTTATTATAAAATAGAACCAGCCCGACATTAGAAAATCATAATGTGATCGCATGAGTGAGCTAGAATCAAATACTATATCCATGAACGCACGTTAGAGAATCGTGCTTGCCACACATTTGGTAACAAACTTGAACACTATAAAAGTTGTTAACAATTTTTCTACAGTTCCCCACATACTAGAATTCATATAGAAATTTCAACTAAAAATGGCCGTGAAGATCTCGACCATTGAAGTATTGATCCTCTCCCTTGCTCTACTTAGCTTCGGCCATGGTTGTTATGGCCAGCTTCGACTCGGATTCTACAGTCAAAATTGCCAAAACGTCGAAAACATCGTATCTAAAGTTGTTGGAGAGGCATTCATCAAGGATTCATCGATTGCACCCGCAATGATCCGCCTTTATTTTCACGATTGTTTTAGCAACGTAAGTTGGTTGATACTTCATTATACTACAAATTTCTCTAGAATATCCTAGAGAGTCTCAAAAGAAATAAATATTGATCTTTAATTTGTTGTATCAAAAATGTATGTAGGGGTGTGATGCATCGCTTCTTCTAGATGGTTCGAACAGTGAGAAAAAGGCGTCACCAAATCTAAGTGTACGCGGATACGAAGTGATAGATGACATTAAGTCTGCGGTCGAAAAAGAATGTGACAGGGTCGTTTCTTGTGCTGATATCATAGCTCTCGCGACTAGAGATCTTGTTACTCTTGTAAACACCTCTCTTTTATCTACAACCTTTTATTTTACATAATATGTTTTCCTAATCAACTTCAAAAATATAATTTACATTTTTGTTTGAAGGCAAGCGGAGGGAAAACACGATATGAGATACCAACAGGACGATTGGACGGTAAAATCTCTTCGGCTTTGCTTGTCGATTTGCCGTCTCCAAAGATGACCGTCGCGGAAACTGCTGCTAAATTTGATCAGAGGAAACTTAGCCTTAACGATATGGTTCTACTTCTTGGTATGTGAAGTAAACATATTAAATTCAAATCATATATTTTTTGTTGTTTACAAGTCAAACATCACCCTACCGAATTTGAATTTAGTTTCTAAAATGACTAGTAAAAACAACTACTAAATCTTTTGGTTTTCTAAATTTATAGTGACATTTGTTTTGCGTTTAACTTTATAAATGTATAGGTGGACATACGATTGGAGTGACACATTGTTCCTTCATTATGGACAGATTATATAACTTTCAAAACACGCAAAAGCCTGATCCATCTATGGATCCTAAATTGGTCGAAGAACTAAGCGCCAAATGCCCTAAGAGTTCATCAACCGATGGCATCATTAGTCTGGATCAAAATGCTACTAGCTCGAATACTATGGATGTATCTTTCTACAAAGAGATAAAAGTTAGCCGTGGAGTCCTTCATATCGATCAAAAACTTGCCATCGACGATTTGACAAGTAAGATGGTGACGGATATAGCCAACGGTAACGATTTCTTGGTTAGGTTTGGTCAGGCAATGGTGAATTTGGGATCGGTGAGAGTTATTAGTAAGCCCAAAGACGGGGAGATAAGAAGATCATGTCGTTCTACTTGCAACAATCCATTATGCGTATAAACAGTTGAATAAAGTTACGCGCTATATTTTTTGTTTTGTTTAATGTTATTGTGTTCACATTTTTTTTATTCATATGTCATTATTTTTTTATTTGGGTTGTTAAGTATTTTATATTGTTATGGCATCTAAGTTTTTTTGTTTATTGTTATTGTGTTAACTTTTTTTTTGTTTATCTGCCTTTGTTAATTTGGGTTGTACTATCACTGAGTCTCACAGTTCTGGTGCTTCAACAGTTCGACTACAAAATGACCTCCTTTTTGCATCAATCTCTATTTATAGATTCACATGTGGATGTACTACAATGTTTTAATCGACTAGAGTCAAGGAAACCTAATTTAATACATTTAATGACCTCCTTGAATGGGAAGTTAGGATTGGTGCTTTGTCATATTTGCTTTTGCAGCCGAAGTTAGGATTGTCAATTCTGCTCTAGATGCAGAGGCAGTCACAATCAATAGATCACTATTAATGATGCTCATAGATCACCATTTCTCTCAGATTAATGGTATAAGGCTAATCGAAAATGACAGAGTGATGCAAGTATAGCCGTTCGTTATAGTTACGAGTGTTAGAGGTAAGACTGTCCATTGTTGGTATGACGCATGAAAGATTTGTCAGTAGGAGATTCGAGTACTACACGTGTAGAATTGTTTGCGGAGTCGTTCATCATAATTGCATGATTTAGATATAGCTAGATCTGATAAATTGATCATCATATTTGTAATATGATTATATCAAAGTATCTATGATGATAATGTGGCAGACGTCACAAAAAAAGTTTCGAAGTAAAAAAAAAAGAGGTAAATTTAACTTGTTTGTATTCAAATCAATTTTCTTCTTGATTAATAATTAAATCCCCACCCAACGTGATTCTTTTCTTTAATTTTTAGTAAGAAGCAAGAAATGTGACATTCCTAGACAATTACATCACCAGACTCTTTCCTAACTCTTGCCTTTATTAATAGGACAATATTTTGGTAGGATTTGAGTAATTGCTAGGGTCGTGGTTGGTTGTTAATAATAAAGTTGTTGTCCATGTGACCAATAGTACTTGATTAATTCAGAACCAACCAGATCTAAAGATAGAAACTATTTCGAATCACTATTGAGGTATCAGATAGAGAGGCCAGCTTATTTCGAATGGCTTACAGGTTTCTTTACAACATCTTGAGACTCGAGGTTATTGAATGAAATCGAGTATATTTTTACTTTCATATGAGGTACATCGATCCTAACATTAGATTTCTTGATACTTAGGTTATTAAGAAATGGGCCAATTTTCAAAAATTTCGACTTGGAAGGATATCTTACATTTACTTCTTTATTTAGTAACAAATAATGAACTTACATTGGTCTGGTCAGCAACCATCTAGAAGTTTAGAAATCACAAGATTTCAGGTCCACTTATACAGACTCTGGAGAAAGATTCCATGTGTTAAATATGATGATCATCTCATCATTGATTGGTTTTACAATAACATGCATGCTTATAAGTGATCATGATATCGATTAGTTCCCCCGCAATTTGCATATGTTTGATATATACTAATTATAGAAACTGTTCTGTATCTCTTTATCACGGTTAGAATCGTTCTAGATTACAAATATTTATTTTTAACGTTTGCGGTAACGAATGATGGCTACGGTTTTATCTTATATATTGAAAACAAAGTACAAAGGGTAAAAAATTATATGAATTTCCTTCTTTTTTATGAAATGAAATGATATCATCTTTTATGATATCAAAGTCTTATATGGTCTGATACATTAATCAATGGAAGTAGAGGCTGTAAAACAAAAACAATTAAACTAGAGAATGTGTGTAACATAAAACAAAGGTTCAATTCTATTTATCAAGTATTTTTTACTTAGTTATATATTTTATAATAATTATAGTTTTTTTTCTCTAAATAATACATTTTTTATAATTGAATTCTTTTATCATTAGGCCATCCGCTGATACCAATTAGAATGTCCTGTAAACGCTTCCGTTTATAAGAACTAGATAAATCGTATACATAGTTTAATAACATTTGAATCTTCATCCGGCTAGCTAACTCCCACACACCCCCTATAAATAATACATGTGTTATAGTGCAATAATCAAACACTCTCAACAAACAAAGTAACAAACACTTGCACTTACTCTTTGTTCTCATATAGCCTTTTGGGTATAAACTATGGAACCAAATTGTGTTCAGTTTCTTGAGAACAGGACAATTCTCGTCACTGGCGCTTCCGGTTTCCTTGCTAAAGGTATTGTTTGTTGAGTATTTCTTCAGTCTCATATTCCTATACCACGAAATATCAGTTGAGTACATATTACAGGATCAACTTCTTAATCCATGCATGTAAGTTGTAACTAATTAACCATTAATTTGTCATTATTGTTTATTAATAACTTTAATTTCTAAGCATAGTTCTCGTGGAGCGGATTCTGAGATTGCAACCAAATGTGAAGAGGCTCTACCTCCTCGTAAGAGCATCCGACAAGAAGTCTGCGGAACAACGGTTACACCGTGAGGTATATTTTATATACATATGTATCGCCAAATTTTTTGTAGACTAATAGACTATTCATACGAATGTGAATCTTTATAACAGGTTTTCGAGAAAGAATTGTTTAGGGTGTTAAGAAGGAATGTTGGTGATGAGAGTCTAAACGCCTTAATCTCGGAAAAAGTCGTCCTGTTCCGGGCGACATATCACTGACTGATATTGGAGTGCATGACTCTAATCTCTTACAAGATATGATGCAAGATATCGACATTATTATAAGTTCTGCTGCCACCACGAGATTCGATGAGAGGTAGTACTACTATTGAACATCCGCTTATTTTATAGAACAAATAATATATGTTATTCGGGACAATATTAACTTGTTTCATGTTTGCTTACACCTTGTATGTGTAAAAGATACGATGTTGCACTTGGAATCAACACATTTGGAGCAATCAATGTCCTTAACTTTGCTAAGAAATGTGTGAAACCAAAATTGCTTCTCCATGTGTCAACTGGTGAATCATCATTTTAACTTTTAACAACAAAATAGATTGATAATCATATATTCCTTCCGTTTCACAATATAAGTTGTTTTAGATAAAAGCACGTAGATTAAGAACATTTACTTTTAAAAAGTTCAACCAATAAAAAAAAAGACTGCATAATATAATTAATCATAAAATATTAAAATATTATATAATTTGCATAGAAACTTGAAAACAACTTATATTGTGAAACAAAAAATTTTATCTAAAACAACTTATATTATGAAACGGAGGGAGTATTTATCTACATTCGTTATAATTATTTTTTACTTTATAAATATACTTGTTTTCTGTTCTAGTTTATGTTTGTGGGGAAAGACCGGGACACATAGTAGAGAAACATTTTGCAATGGGAGAGAGCCTTAACGGTAAAAACAAAGTAGACATTAATACCGAAAGGCGATTGGCAGATCAGAAATCAAAACAATTCAAAGAACAAGGTTGTTCCGAGGAAGAAACTGAACAAGCCATGAAAGATTTCGGATTAAAAAGGTTGTTATACAATATCAAATACTGAAATTAGAAAATAGATACTATGAAGTAACTCGAAGCATTTTCATTATTCATATATATAATGTTAATTAGGGCAAGACTTTATGGGTGGCCAAACACATATGTCTTCACCAAAGCAATGGGAGAAATGCTTCTTGGACACTATAGAGAAACTATGCCAATTGTAATCATACGTCCCACAATAATCACAAGCACTTTCTCGGACCCATTTCCTGGTTGGATTGAAGGTTTAAAGTAAGCTATCCATTTATCATTCCTCATTATAGTAGTTACTTTAGATTATTCATCCACGTACTTGATTTGTTTCTGACTCAACTTCTAATGTGTTTATTGTATGTATGAAGAACTGTAGACAGTGTGATTATATTCTACGGGAAGGGAATTCTTAAGTGTTTTCTCGTCGATCAAAAGACAGTATGTGATATTGTAAGTTTCACTAGCACATTACCAACTTTGAAAAATGTAAACTAAAATTCTATTTTTACTAGCTTGATTGCTAACAAAGAAATATCTCTATATAACAAGATACCGGTTGATATGGTCGTAAACGCAATGATTGCAATCGCAGCTGACCATTGCCATGATTCTGGAAGTCATACAGTTTACCATGTCGGCTCATCTAACCAAAATCCGGTGATATATAAACAAATTTATGAGATGATGAGTCGTTATTTCATGAAAAGCCCTCTTGTCGGACGTAATGGTATGCTTATAGTTCCAAAAGTTACAAGAATATCCACACTGGCTAGGTTCCGTGTATACACAAATCTTCGCTATAAATTACCTATACAGGTAACAGCTTGCATAAATTGCACACGATTTTTTTTTTTTTCTGTTTGAGTGTTATTCTTTTTATTATTTTAATAGCAACCTCTCATTTTGGCTTTGTGTTTTTTCTTCTTTAGATATTGGGATTACTTAGTGTTATTTCCCTATCCCAAAGAGATAAATTTGCACTTCACAACCGTAAATTCAAGATGGCCATGAGATTGGTGAAACTTTACAAGCCTTATGTACTCTTCAAGGGCATGTATGTATCACTCTCATATTTCCTCCAACATTCCTTTTTTACAAGTATTTTCTTCCACTTTTAATGTATCTAGTAGATATTTTTCATGCCTTAGTTCACGTTTTAACTATAGTTTGAAATTCTATTGTGTATTCAATGCAGATTTGATGATAAAAACATGGAAACTTTACGTATCAAGAATGAAGCCAAAGATATGGAGAAATTGTTTGGCACCAACCCCAAATGCATTGATTGGGAAGACTATTTTATGATACGCATATCCCTGGCCTCATGACACACGTATTCAAGAAATGAACTTCAAATACAAGTTAATATACGAAGTCAAGTCCAAAGATATTGTTTTGCATGGGATGAAGCCTACTATATATAATTACTAAGTATATAAATAATAAATCGATGGAAAATCGACGACAAGTAATGTTGTCTTTGTTTGCTTCTTAATGTATAATCCATATTTGGAATTTGCCTATCTAAAATCCCTCGGCTTGTCTTTGGTTATATATAAAATTGGACTACTCATTTTGACAAGTAAACATATACTACTTTTTAAGTCAAGAACATATACTACTTTTCCGACAGAATCCCACATTTCTTTAGTTCTTTTACTTTGATAAGCAACGTCATCACTTTTAATGATATTTTAAGTGAATGAAAAAGAGATGTTGAGTGAAGGAAAAAAAAGAAGAAAAACAACTAGACGTAAGTAAAATTGGACTACTCATTTTGACAAGTAAAGGTGGGCTTCGGTGAAGCAAGAGGTTACAAAGCAAATGGACATCAACCTTAAACACTAGTATATAAAAAGATTTTACAAGTGACCTGCGCTTGTAGTTACCTAGTTCAGCTAAAAGTAAAAAAATGACACAAATGTAATGGACAAGTACTGAAAGATAATTTTATTGGATATAAATGATGTAACCACTGACACTGTTGAGCAAACCTTCACGGCTCATTAAAGATTTATAAAGGACAGTAAGAAAAAAAATATGTTTCCCCACTAGGCTTTCTATTTTTAGTATCACTCTAAACTCTAGCGAGTGAAGATGGCTAAAGTATAGCTAGTTAATGCTTAATGCGTAATATAAATATAGTTGGTATATGATTAAATACTAGTAAGTCTGGTTTTCAAGTAATGCAGTTTAAATGGTTCACTGATGAATTAAAATTGACACACAATAAATTGTTTAAACATAATATAAATGAGGAAATTAATGTTTTGAAGGAACTTCAATACAGTATAAGAATATATGTGTTTCTCAAAATGGTGATTTATGTATAGTTTTCTAGGGTCTCTCCTTAACTCCGTTGCTAGACATAATTGGTGTTCGTGTATAAATGATTTGAATCTAACAAATTGTTAGGTTGAATAAAATTTTGCAGCAAATTTGAAGGTGGATGAATTTAAGAGCCGTTAATATAGAAGAACTGCAAAAGTACGTTATCTATTTGTGTAAAGCCAACCACCAAAAAACAACGCATTTTGGTTCCTTTAATAATCATTTCTTTCTTTTATATAAACCTAAGATACGTTCCCCATATTTCACTCACTCAAGAAGACATCTAAAGCCATCAAAAATATATCCATAGAAGCTTCATCGAAATGGCGAATCAAGCAGCTGCTGCAGCATTCTTCCTTTTCGCTTTAGCCGTCTTCTCCAACTTGGAGCTCTCAGCTTCTTCACTTGTCAGTGGCAAGATCTCTTGCCTTGACTGCCACCGCGATTTCGACTTCTCAGGTCTACTCTTTTAACTAGTTTCATCACTTGGATTTTAGTGTATGTCATGGAAGTTTCTAACTTATGAATTTCATTTTGCAAATCAATCACACCACTAATCACATTTTTATGTAGCTTTATTTAAAAAGGGTTATAACAAAGGGAGAAATGATATCTAGTTAGACTATAGTTTTCTTGATATCTAAGACATTAGTATTGCACAATTTATTTTTCAGGCATTAAGGTCCTCCTTAAATGCGACGGAGAGAAGAAACAAATAACCGCGGTGGCAGCTGCAGACGGATCTTTCCGGTCAGTGCTTCCAACGGCTGACAAAAAAGGCTCCATAAATTGTCTTGCAAAGCTCTTGGGAGGCCCTGAGCAACTCTATGCTCACAAACACAACTTGGTCTCTGAATTGGTCAAATCTAAACACGATTCCAAAGTTTTAACTACCTCAAACCCACTTGCCTTCTCTCTCTCCTGCCCCAAACCATCCCGAGATGATATCGGAAGTATGATCGGAGATTCCAAGACTATTAATTTTCCGGGGGCAGGAGGTTTTGGATTCCCACCTGCCAGCTTCTTTCCCTTCTTACCAATCATTGGTATCCCATGATTTAAATAAGTGTTACTTTTAAGTCCTTAAAGACATATGTATACATATGTTTTGTTGTTTACGTGAATGAAGCCAGCCAAGACAAGACACAAATATTTAGCAAATTACATTACTTTGTTTAGTGAGATATAAGGTTTGTTTATGTGCTAAGAAAATGTTATTTATTGGCTTTATTTAGTTTAAATCAGTTGCTTTTGTATCAAGTTTGTAATAAGAAGGTTGGGTTAATCCAACAACATACGCTTTATTGTGAACATTCATGCTTCTATGATTATATAATTTTGCAACTAAAATTAAAGAAGATAAATAACCTAAACACAACCTTTTTTTGTTCAAAACCTAAACATAACTTTGAACCCTAGTCAATGGAGTTGATGGATTTAATAAAGTCGTATTTCGTCTGATTTGAGAAACATTGGGACAAGTCAAAAGACAAACTTAAATGATATTGATGATAACAAAGATAGCAAAATTTGAGTGCTTAAATGGAGAAAAAATCCACTAATAATAATAGCAACAAAAGAAACAAAATTGTCTTTAAAAAAAATCTTGATCCTACAAAAGTCGGGATACTGGAATTTGAAGTTTAACCCAACAAGAAGAAGGCTCATGACAGCAAAAGAAAATCAAATTTCCTAAAGAGTGATGATACCTTAGAGAAACTTTGTAATAATAATAACCTTAGAAAACTCGGTTTGGTGGACCCATTGTGCTCTTCAAGTACAAGCACCTCACCTGCAGTCAAAGGAACAACTCAGGTTTTAGATACTGATAAATGTATGGAGAAAGATCGAGAAGTTCAAGAGGGTGTTGTTACTAACATTTTGCCAGTTTTTCTTCAAGAGAGAAACGAGGAAGTTAACACTCATCTGAACATTTTGAAAGATCTGCTTCTCCTCCATGGAAAGATTACCGACAGCAACTCCCATACATAGAACCTTCTTGAGCTGGAACTTCACTGTTGCCTTTGTCTCATTCACTTTGGATTCCAAAGACTCTTGGTGGCTAACAAGAGTTGGGAATTTTCCTGTTCATTGTTCATAAGAGTCAAGATTTAATGTAGCATCATATAGAGAGGATACAAGAACATATGCAAAGATTAGGTAAGGTTAGAGACATGCCTGCCTTGTTGAGACCAGGACCAAGAAGACGAGGAATCTGCTTAATGACAGATTCAGAAGCAAGGAAAGCATGGAATTTCTTAGCAAGCTTCTTAACAAGTTTCTTGTTCTTGTTCAACTTCTTAAGAGCTTCAACATCCATAGATTCCAATCCAATCTTCTCAGCCTAAGTAAACCAACCGCAAGTTATAGTACTATACTACTAAGTACTAATCATAACATTTTCAAAAGAAAAGGCGGAAAAAAGTGAACCTCTTCGACGTGCTGGGCATCACCAAGCATGCAAATCTTCATCTTTGGCCTAGGAACGTGAGGCAATTTCACAGAACCGCTAAATCTCTTGTCCTTTTGAGGGTCATAGTTCTTGAGACCAATCTGGAGTTCAATAGTCTCAGTGAAGTTGCGTGGCTTTGTCTCCTTACAGTGAGTGATAATGGAGCTTATTGCCTCTCTCACGGCTTCACTCTGAAGCTTACTACACCATTAAAAAAAACTCAAATTTGTAACCTTTCTATAAACCCAAAATGACAACAAGATCATTACTATGAAATCAACAACTTTTGTTCCCTCCTCATGAAAACAATCAATGACCAATAGTTTTTTGTATAAAGAATCAAACTTTTTCACCTCAAATCCTATCTACCATTATACCAAATCAACATTCATCTGAATCATTAGCAGAAAACAAAATAAAGTTGATTTGAGTAAACAAACCTCATTTTGGTACTCCCTGAAACAAATTTGCTTCCTGTAAACGGAGATTCAGGAAAATGAGATTTAACAGTGTTGTAACGAAACGTATTGAGAATCCTCCGATGGACGGAAAGACAAAAGTATTGAAGAAGATGATTGATTTACCTGTGGGAAGGTCGGAAACAGAGAAAGAACGGCGTCACAAGCAATCGTCTGTTACTTATATGAACCACTAGTGACAAAACTCTAGCCCTAATTATTTCTTCTCATTAAAGCCCAGTATTTAGGCCCACATAGAAACGTATAAAATATTATAGGCCTTATTATTTCTGCGAATTAAAGCCTAATTTCTTCAGAAAGGTTTTAAACACTAAACAAAACTTGTTTAACCAAATCAAGAAATGTTAAGTAGATTGTACTAAGCTTTTTTATACGCACCACAGGGAAGGTATGAATGAAAGAGATACTCTGAAGAAGAAAATACATATGTTATATATATATTTTAAATCATAGTTGAAACAATACTCAGCCTAGAAGGCAGACAATCATTCCTATTCACTACAAATCTTTCTTTATATACAAAACTAGTTAGAAAACAAAATCATAAGAATACTTGTGGGTGTGGGTGTTTGTGTCAAGAGTCAAGACCAATTTCGCTCCTGTCAAATGTGGTTTGTTTTCTCCTTATCCAAACATAAACGAGAGATCATCCATAGGAACCTCATCAAGACCTGCTGTATCAATATCCTGAAGACCCTCGAACCAGTTTCCAAGATCTGCCTGTTCATCTATTTCGTCTAGATCACGGAACGCTAATTTCGAGAAATCTATGGGAGCTTCGTCGTCGACTGCACCATCTCCAGAGGTAACTCCTCGGTTTGAGGCCCCTCTGCTTGCTGGTCCTGTTGGGTGTGTTGATGTTGTTGTCGACCTTGATTGGTTTCCGTTGTTGTTGTTGTTGTTTTCTTTTGGTTTTGGTTTGTTCTTGTTCCTGAAACCATCTTCTCTCTCGCTTCTTTTACCTTGAGCCCCTCCTCCACTAAGAACGGCACTGCCTTTGCTCGTTGTGACTTTGGAGGAAGCGCATCCGATAACATCATCTATCAATGCTTCTCTCCTCTTTGTACTAGACACTGCACCTACAAAACCCAAATAACTCATCAAATTTTCCGTCAAAAAGATTTAAAGTATAACCACTGTCAAACTATTTTATCAAGGATGTGCTCTCGCATTAATCTGAAATAATCTTATCGATGTTGTCATACACCATAGAAGAAGAAACTATAGAAAAATCAATTATAGAATCAACATCTAAAGTTCAGATTTTGGGTACCTGAACCCTTGGCCTCAGCCTGATGATTAGAAGGTTCATTGAGCGTGTTACTGGCTGTTCCAGAGCCGCCATTTTCTGATGATTTTGCATCGTTGCTGGGAGAACTAAACAAGATATCTTGAAGTGCGGGATCAGAAAAACAGCTAAACCCAGTTTCTTCGAACTTACGACACCTAGCAACTGTCCGCCTAATGAACCCCAGCGCCACTTGTCTTGTAACCTTGTTGACTTTAGCTGCTTTACTTCCACGGCATGCCTGTTTTCAGAGCAATATCATATAATTAAGAACCCCATTTCTCATTCCACAATCATTCATCCAAATTAATTTTCGTTTATTACCATTCTTTTCTTGTGGGCTGTTTCCACAAGTTGGTCCATAGCAAGATGCTCAATTTTCCTGCAGGTAAACCTCAAATCTTAGCGAAAATAAAGGTGTAACTTGGAAGATATGAATCTAAAAAAGCCAAAGCTAACCTTTTCTCAACATCTTTCCCCTTCTGGATGGTAATGATAAGCTTCTCCAGCTTTTTCTTCTTGTTTAGGATCTAGTATTGGTCAGAAATGGAATATGAGAAAGGTTACTATGCGTCAAAGACGAAAGTTTAATGACGATCTGACAAAAAGTCTTCCTCGTAAAGCATGAAATATTTGTTTTGCGTTTACCTCCTGATAAATGCCTTCCTTCAACTCCATAACATCAGTGCTCATAGTTTCTTCAGCCAGATCAGGCTGTGATAAAAATAAAAACTGGAAATCAGTGACCAAGCTAGAGTAACAAGTTTTTTTTTATTTAGCTCAAGTTCTTTAAAGATTAAATGACTGGATGCAAAACCTACCATTGCCTCAGGAAACACACCAATGCTCTGTAGTTCCAGAAGAAGTCGCTCATCCAAAGACATAAGCTGATACTGGGTGTCAGAAACCGGGAAGTTGGGAATGTTCACTTCCCTAGCTTGCAATTGACCCAGACTATTTGAATATGTCTCATTACCGAGTGCAGCGTCTGAATGTGAAAGATCATCATCCCCAATCCACTGTTCATTGCTATGCACAGATATAGACATGCCACCATTTCTGAAAGGGTTAGACACAACACTCCTCTCACTGGAAAATCTGTCAAACAAACCGCTCTTAGGGGTCTGAAAATCCCCACTTGACTCTACTTCAAATTCCATTCTGTCTCTCTCTCTGAACTCGGTGTCAATATAGGTACATGAACCACAGTGAGAATCGTCACTAGCGTAATGAAGAGACAGATTCTTCCCTCCATTGAATTGTACAACTTCTTCTCCATCATCTTCCTCAATTAAAGCAGAAAGTACCCTCTTATACAATGGAGTACTCTCATTTAATTTTCTCATGTCCAATCTCTCGAATGAAAGACCAGATACACATGATGAGGTTGGACCTGAATAGTCAACATTTCCCACACCAGGGCGATGTACTGCTTTGGGCAATTTAAGACCCTGAAAAAAGGACTCTTTCATTCATTCTACATTCAGATTATAAAAGAGACTAGAAAACTAGACATTGCTATAGAAATTTGCAACTTACCAAGATGTTATAACCATCTAAGATTGCGTCTGACAGAGATTTATCGAGTTCTTGCGCAAAATTCAGCTGTTTTCAGAAAATTATAAGTTAACAAGAGTGGGCATCCTAGAGAGAAGTCATATATGATATAGTATCAACTATCGATTATTACCTGATCTTTCATGTTTTGCATGTCGTCTACATTGACAGCAGCAAAGATGTGGTCCATCTTCTTCCAAAACTTACCAGAACAAGCAAGATCTACAAAAACGATATATCTAGTTAGAAGGAAATTTGCGGCAATAAAAATTGAAAGACATGACATATGGAAGGATGAATACTTGCTGCCTTCCGTGCCGAATTTGCTGCTGCAAAAATATCTTCACGATCATCATCAGATTCACCTGAAAAGCCAAAATTTCACTTAAATTTATGCTTAGGAACTGACACCACCAGAAGCACGAGGTGCTCTTAAAGGAATCATACAGCTGACATGCATAGATTACATCCAACTACCATCACTATCATCTTAGAAATCAAATACATCCCTTTGTACAAATGAAAATAACTGAGAAAGAACTAATAGTTATCAAACCTCAAATATTCAGGGTAAGTCACGTTCAGGATATAGGTAGAATTTCCCAGAAATTAGTTTGATAATACTATCCAATAACCATGAATATGGTTAAAGATTGGAACTCGAAATGCACAAAGAAAATAACTACCTGTAATATCTGAAGGAGTATTTGCATTTGAGGCAAGCCGAGTAGCAGGTTTACGATCTTTAACTTTTTTTGCAGGTGGACGCCCATATTTGCTGTCCAGAGAGAGAGACAAGTTAGAACAATTGGTTCGTGTATTTGAGAAGAAGTGGTAAGTAAAAGAACTAATTATGTATAAATCACCTTCTATTCTTATCTGAGGCAATCTTGATATTGTGAAAAGGCTTCTCTACTGGTAAATTCTCTGACTTAACCATGATAGGATGAAAGCCAGGAGTTGTCAACGACGAGACACTTTCACTCTTTCCTTGCTTCCATGCACCACCTCCTTTATGACTGGTTTGAATCTTGTTTTTCCTTGTCGGAAGTAATAGCGACCCTGATTTAGGAGTTGTGAACAAGTCACCACTCGCAAAAGCACGCTCTCTTGTTTTATTGTCTCCAGCTCCTGAGTCCTCACTTTCAGATAACCCATATGGCGATGAAGCATTCCTCAACTCCCTTTTCATTTTTAAAGGGCTACTATCAACAACTGAGAGTGGCCCAGTGGTTCCAGGGGATGCTCTAGGACTAAAATCAGATGTTGCAAAACCTTGACCTGAGATCTTGCTTTCAGAATGCTTTATTACAGGCGAAACTACATTTGTTCTCCTTGTTCGAGAATTCTTATGCGGTCTCTGGCCAACCCATTGAGCCATTGCATGTGCAGATGAACCTGCTGGATATGGAAGCGTTAGCTTATTCCCATAAACATTACAGATAGTGTATATAAACAACACTTAGATTATTCCTAACCTTGTAATACACCGGATGGGGAATCAACTTTGGCTGAAGATTCAACACCCATAATGGCTGCTGTTCTTGGAGCCCTAGAAACTTTTCCTTTCAATATTGCAGTAGAGCTGTTTGTGGGACTATCATCCAGTAAGTTTCTCCTGGATATTCACAATTATGCATTTATCAGTCGTAAACAATTTATTATTAAACTGAAGGAAAATCTATAACGAAAGCTTGAGTATCTCCTTACTTATTATTTCCCTTGGCTAGCCTCTGCTCAGCAAGTACTGACCGATCCCTTGCAATGGAAACAGTCTCCAACTCATTCCTGGATAATGCACCCATACATGGACTGTCTGGCTCAAACGAAGTATCAAGTCTGTTGATCCCACTCACCCCGGGTGAAGATTTCGATCTGCAACAAATGGGTCACATTATGTATTCTTCGGGAAGGAAAGTTAAGCAAGAGGGATCAATCTGGAAAACTATATAAATACAAATGCATGTTGCAAGAAAATTCCACAGCATCAAACATAACAAAATTATCATGCTAAAGTAAGATCTACCAAAACAAATTCAAGATGAACTCCAGTTTAAATGAGAAACTTGACAATCTCTGGCAGTAACTTAAATAGCTCATGGACAATAGAAACTTGTAGACTAGCATAGCTCAATTAGAAAGCAGAGTAGGATCCCCACTAGAAAATCATGAACCTGCGACAACAACCAGTAAATAAACGCAATATTTCTCTCTTGTAGGTCCACTTCTGGCCCTTGGACTAGAAAATAGGTAATAACATTCTCAAATGGGGTTCAGTGTTATATGTCCGGATTCCTTTAAGTTGTACTTTAGCTAAACAACAGGGATAACTACCAGGCAGGCTTACTAATCTTATATCTTTAATGCACACCTGAAATTTTGGGAGTCACAAGAACGCAACTTAGAGTCAGCTGTTGGCTTTGGCTGCATAACACGTTGTTCAGGATTCATAATTCTGTTGCCTAGAGTAGCAACAGACCGTTTTCTTTTCATTCTTGTCTCCCATCCTTCACCACCCACAGGTAATCTGCGTATCTTCTCTTCTATTCGCACTGATTCTCCAGAAACACTTGGAGGTGAATCAGAGCCCTTTTCAATAACGTGCTGCCTTGCAAGAGCAGAAATTCTAGCATCCCCCTGACAGCAATAACAGGCAGGAACCAATCAACCATTAAACAACAGTGACGTGGGAGAAATGCTTTTGGAACACAATGATTGAACAATCGAGCAAAATATTCAAATCTTGTGTATTCTAAAAAGATGTTAAAACTCACTAAACATGGAGTGGCGGATGAACAGAATGGAAAAATAGCAATGAAAGTAAAGTAATAAGCAATCTATTGTAGAGTAATAAGCAGCCTCTAGATCTAAAGTGAGGTTTAGATACAAACCCGCACATCTGCGACGGTCGTACGAGCACGCTTGTTTAATCCAAGCATCTTTTTCCTTTCCTCGGATCTTTGAGCCATAATGTCTTGTGTTCTTGGAACCTGGTTTCTGACCTTATCAAAGGTTGCTGCGTCCATTCTCTCACCGGGTGGTATATCATTTCGCCGTCGCTTCTTTGAATTTATTGTCTCCGCGTATTTGTCCAACTTGAATATGTTTTCACTTAGTTTCTTTACTAGATCCCTACAAGGAACCCAAGGTTTTAGTAAATGAGGAATAAGTAGTCTAGCAATCACAACTTATGAAAGAAAGCAAGAAGATCCATACCCAGCTTCTCTGGAAGTATCTAGCACACTTTCTTTAAAATGCTTAAGCTCCTCAGTTGCCACAGGAGGAGAAGGTCTGGGATGAGACATCCCAAAAGAATTATCTTCCGATGAAGCTCTACTAGGAACACCGAGAACCCTTCTAAGCTCTCCTGAACGAGTATAGTTCTGATTCCCTAATCTAATCGGTTCCAATGTTAAAACTTGAGACAAATTTGGGGTATCAGATGACAATCCTATAGTACCCCTGCTCAAATTGTTACCAGAACCTAGCATTATGCCCTTTGGTCTACTTGCTTCACTCCAAAAGCAACTCAAACCTGAAATAAAAAAACGAGAGTTTCGTAAATCCATAAATACAGTAACATCATCACTCTTACGCACACCACAAGAGCGATATAAGGGAAGCACATAGTAGCAATAAAGGTGTTAACTTTGAAACTAGTAAAACGGATTCTTAAAGACCAAAAAATCGCAATTCTCAAGAATTGAAGAACGATTTCGAGAAATTCTCACCTTTCCATCTAAGCCCAAGCCATGAATCAAAGACAAACAACACGAAAACCCTAAAATTCCTCAACGCCGGCGAGAAATTGGAAAAACCCTAGAATCGCGGAGAAGAACCCAAAGAAACGAACTTTCGCTATTATTAAGCTCGGAGAATCCAAAAAGCGTAATTCAGACAAAGACCAAAGCTTTGAAAAATATCTCACCCGAAGATTTTCAACGAGGTCAAGCTTTCGTTGTTGTTGTTTTAGATCAGACGGAAAAAAAAAAGTTCCCTTTTAGTCGGATTGTTTTGGTTGGGCGAATTTTGCTACGTCCATTAACATTTATGTACACAGATTGATGACGTCATCATTCTCTCTCAGTTTCACACGGCTTTGACCAATGTGACATTTTTGGTTCGATTTAATGACTATTAGTGGAAGATAACAAGTATTTTATAGTAAATTAATGACTTTCAAGTGGTTTTCATCTTACTTACAAACTTATAATATGCTATAATATTATAATCCATAAATAAAATCTATTAAATATGCTATATTTTTCGTGGCATCTTGTGTAGAGATGATCATCAGTTGACAAGAAGTGCCTTGATAATGTCTTTGCATTTCTCCTCCTCGGCGTTTAGAAGATGTCCATAACCTAAGACCTCATGGTACTTAATCCATGGAAGCTTCTCTGATATATATCGATTAATTTCGTATGGAATGATTCTGTCTTCCATCCCTTGCCAAACGTGGACCGATCCTTCGCCTTCCGCAAACGGATTTTCTAATTCAGTCGGGTCGAATTCCCATGTCGCGAATCCGGCTATCATGTCCCGGTGAAGACATTCATGGTCTCCTTGTTGTCTAACTTTTTCCTGTGGTTAATATAGATCATAAAATAAAATGTATTAAATCTAAATAACATCATTGTCATAAAATGCAATATTGTATAAGGTTAATCATATTACCAAGCCAGGGCGTGGATTCTCCATTTTCTTCTTTATGACGACCAAATCTTTGTCGCTGCATAACGCATTGTTCCCCGTGACCATACTCGAAGACGGAAATAGTTTTTGGGTCAACCACCAATATAACAACCACGGAACATAATGAGCCACTTTAAACGTCCATTGGTCTTTCTTTGGCATTAGCTCCAACGCTTTACTCAATTTTTCTTGAGGCACTTTAGTCCACCAATAGTTCACAAATGGAACCATTAAGACTGCTCCAGCTAGTCTATGAACCCCACAAAAAGGAACATTAAATTATGAGACACAAAAAAAGTGTAAAAAACAGAACATGATTCCAACTCTTTATTACCTGTGGGGAATGTATTTGAGGCAACTATAAACCGAGTAAGCACCTAGTGATATACCAAGAACATAGAACTTTGGTCCGATCTTGAGTTTATCGGCGAGTTCTTGAATGTCGTATGCTTCACTCTTAACAGTGCGTGATGGGTGTGGATCACTTTCTCCATATCCTGCTCTATCGTAGAACACAAAGTATATCCCAAGCTCCTCAATTACATCCTGCAAAAAATTTAAAAAGACACGTCAAGAAAGAAAAAAGAAGAAGTAATTTTTCATTGCATTTAAGATTGTGGTTGCTTCAAAAGTCAATTTTGCGTTTGCGTCTAGATGTGATATGCCTTTCTATAAATAGCAAAAAAAGTGTATATTTTCAATAAAACGTTTTCAGTTCTTGAAAAAACATAAACTCAAATAGCGTTTAGCGTTTACCATTAACAAATACTTTTTTTTTAAGAACCAAAGACACTGAATTCTCATTTAGCCAAAAAAAAAACCCAAAGAAATTAAAACAATATCCTCAATTACATATAGCAAAATAAATGCAAAGTAAAGTATCAAAACTGTATATCTAAAATGGTGAAAATGGGCATGTGACATGTACGAGAGTTAATATTGAGAATAAGAGTGAACCTTAGGGATGGGAAATTCAGTGTCTTTGGAGCTGTTGAAGCCATGAACGACAATGATCTTGTAGTTAGCATTGTCTCTATCAACCCCAGATTCTCTATAAGCAAGATATCTTCCATCACTGAGCTTGATTCTCGGAGAAGTAACCGGAGGACCGTTAGGATGGCCGCAGATTCGCGGTGGTGGAGGCTTAAATGATCGGTAAATGTAGCCAATAAGACAAACAAGGATCGCAACCGTCACCGAAAACATCATTATTCTTTTATATTAACCTGAAAACACTTTTAAAAGATTGGTGTTACTTAACAAGAAATCCAAAAAATATGATCTGATATAAGAATGTTAGAGATATAAAGAGAGGGGACCTGATTTTTAGGTGAATATGATTTGAGATGGAGAGATGCTTGTAGGCTTGGTGAAACTAATGAACTCATATTTATACTAGAAAATCCATATTTGGGAAAACTTACAAAGAGTCTTAAGTTAGTGTGTATGAAAATTCCTCTCTTGTTTTTGTTTTTTTTTCTTAATATACATTCTCAGTTTAATTATCAGAGAAATTAGTAAAAGAGAGAGAATGAAAAGAGACACAATCACCGTCTGATTGCAATCCACTTGTTGACGTAGCAGACAGTAGGAGGATGGTAGTAGTAGCACGCATTATTGTGACGTTGACATGCGTAATTGCTGTCTTATAATCACCATCTCTTTTGACTATGACTCTTAGAGCCGTACTAGTATTATTGTTGCATTGTCATCACGGGTCAGATTCATTTCATACAATGTATCTTGTTAACAGAAAGCCAAAAAGAAATTCTAATTTGTTCTTTTCTCATGAATCTTCATGTATGGCTTTGTTGTTGACGTAATATTGAATGGAGGCTTATATGAAGTCGATCTAAAGGAGCATAAAATCGTGAAAAAATGTTATAAAATCTCCAAATAGAAAACTAACAATAGTCAATAGGATTTGCAGTAATATTATGACAACTATATAAATTTTCAGCTACAAAATTGACATCTAAGAAAAGAATAGATAAAAAAAACTGGAAATTGAATAATACAACACATACCAAAATTATAATGAAAGTGAATGTTGTGTGGTGTGTCTGAAAATTTTATGTGCTTGCAGTTGTATATTAGTGTGTGTGTATCCATTATTCTCACTTTTCTATTTTGTTCTATACTTTCTACTTTTTTTTCTTTTGGTATTTTTCTAATTATTCTTAAATTGACACCAACTAAAAACAAGAAATGTTTAGCTGTCGTCACATAGAAGAAATATAAAATTTTGTTTTGTTCATAGCTAGGAATGACAATGATATAAACAACCTATGCTTTTGTATAAATTGGTACTCACATTTAATTTAACTAACCAATCTAGAAGAATGTGAATATCTCTTAAAATTTCTAATCACGTCATTTTGTATAGGCTTAAACAATCTGTATCGAATAAATCACAATCACACGAAAGATCCTAAAATGTCTAAAACGTTCTAATAAGTGCCGAGAGACTCCAAAGCCTCTAAAAATTTCATGCGTGGTCCGGTTGATTAGGATTGAAACAACGATAGTCGATTGTTTTGGTACTTTCCGGTTAAAAAAACTGATTTAACCGAAGTGAACTAGTACAGAAGATGATGCAAATTTAAAGAAGAATTTCCATAGAAACAATGACACGACACACATATAAAAAGATGGAAGATGGCAACATGCAGTCATGCAGAGATTGTAAAGAGATAAAAACAAAGAAATAACTCGAGACCAAAACCACCTGTCCACAGAATGAGACTCCATTTCGACACGTGGCTAATCTCTACATGCTCGAGAACACTTGTTTGTTTTCGGAGAAGACAGAGTAGCATTCTCGTTGCACCGTTACAAAGGACCTTCCATCTTTCTATATTATCTTTTGCAATCTGAAAACCAAAGCCTCTAAAAGTGAGAGTCTCTCTAAAACACTCGAAAACAAAACTTAGTTGTGTGATCTTTGGTTTCCTTGAAATCATACAGTTCAAAGAGTTTGCTCAATGAAGGTTCACGAGACAAGATCTCACGCTCACATGTCTGGAGACGAACAAAAGGTAATTTCTACACCATTTTGTTCTTTAATTTTTTTTATTAGTAATGTCTTTTTAACTTAATCTATTGTTTTCTTTAGAAGGGAAATTTGCGGAAGCACAAAGCAGAAGGGAAACTTCCAGAATCTGAACAGTCTCAGAAGAAGGCAAAGCCTGAAAACGATGACGGACGTTCTGTCAACGGCGCCGGAGATGCTGCTTCAGAGTACAATGAGTTCTGCAAAGCGGTTGAGGAGAATCTGTCCATTGATCAGATTAAAGAAGTTCTCGAAATCAACGGCCAAGATTGTTCTGCTCCAGAAGAGACCTTGCTAGCTCAATGGTTAGTCTCTCATTATTTGAACAAGTTTTTAAAATAGATTTTAAAGATTTCTTTTTTGTTTTTTGGTGACCAGTCAAGATTTGCTGTTCTATGGGGCATTAGCTAAATGTCCTTTATGCGGAGGAACTTTAATTTGCGACAATGAAAAGAGATTTGTATGTGGAGGTGAGATAAGTGAGTGGTGCAGTTGCGTGTTTAGTACGAAAGATCCTCCTAGAAAGGAAGAGCCAGTTAAAATCCCTGATTCTGTCATGAACTCTGCTATATCTGACGTAAGTATTCCAATTTAATGATTTCAATCAATCATGTTTTGTTTGAGTCTTCATTTTTTTCTTGTTTTGATGTAGTTGATCAAGAAACACCAGGACCCTAAAAGCCGACCTAAAAGAGAGTTAGGCTCTGCTGATAAACCCTTTGTGGGAATGATGATCTCTCTCATGGGACGTCTCACGAGAACACATGTAATATGCCCTGACTTTGTAATGATCTTTATTGTGATTCCTTGCTTTAGACTCTCTTAAGAATGGTTTTCCTCTCTTTGTTATTGCAGCAATATTGGAAGAAAAAGATCGAGAGAAACGGTGGGAAAGTCTCCAATACTGTTCAAGGCGTAACATGTTTGGTGGTTTCGCCAGCTGAAAGAGAACGAGGTGGTACGTCAAAGATGGTGGAGGCAATGTAAGGTTTTAGGGTTATTACTACAATTTGTTTGTTTTTGTGTTTTTCTTCAAATCGTTAACTCGGTCTTGTTCCTTGTGCCTCAAGGGAACAAGGTCTACCGGTTGTGAGCGAAGCATGGTTGATCGACAGCGTGGAGAAGCATGAAGCTCAGCCACTTGAAGCTTATGACGTGGTCAGTGATCTTTCAGTGGAAGGGAAAGGAATTCCATGGGATAAGCAAGATCCTAGTGAGGAGGCAATTGAATCCTTTTCTGCTGAGGTATTGATTACTCAATTAGTAATACTAATTTCAATATAGGTTAGCTTCAAAATCTTGATTTGTGTTTTGATATTTTCAGCTCAAAATGTATGGGAAAAGAGGAGTGTACATGGACACAAAACTTCAGGAGAGAGGAGGAAAGATCTTCGAGAAAGATGGACTCTTGTATAACTGTGCCTTCTCGATATGCGATTTGGGAAAAGGGCGTAATGAGTATGATACTGAGGAACCCTTAAGATAGTCTCTCCTTTTTTGAGGCAGGATGGGTTTTCTGATCTGTTGGTTTTTGTAGGTATTGTATTATGCAGCTAGTCACGGTACCCGATAGTAACCTGAACATGTACTTCAAGAGAGGGAAAGTAGGAGATGACCCTAATGCCGAAGAGAGGCTCGAGGAATGGGAGGACGAAGAAGCTGCGATCAAAGAGTTTGCAAGGCTTTTTGAGGAGATAGCAGGGAATGAGTTTGAGCCATGGGAACGTGAGAAGAAGATTCAAAAGAAGCCTCATAAGTTTTTCCCAATTGATATGGTCTAATCATTGTACCTTGATCCTCAAGTCACTTCTTTTGTTACTTGATTTGCTATGTGATTGTTGAGTATTTTGATGTTCTTATGATTCTGCAGGATGATGGAATCGAAGTAAGGAGTGGGGCTCTTGGTCTAAGGCAGCTTGGCATTGCTTCTGCTCATTGCAAGCTTGATTCGTTTGTTGCAAACTTCATTAAAGTTCTGTGTGGTCAAGAGATTTACAAGTACTATTTTTGTAACCTTCTTCATTTCTATCAAGAATCCTTCTCTATGTGTGGGTGTTCTGATCTTGGGCGTTTCTTTGCAGTTACGCGTTGATGGAGCTTGGATTGGATCCGCCCGATCTACCTATGGGAATGCTAACTGATATCCACTTGAAACGATGTAAGGCTTGGTGGAGCAAACTATTTGGTTATCACTTTGCTATTACGATTTTGACCTGTGAGTGGTGGTCTCTGTATTTTTTTTTCAGGCGAAGAGGTATTACTCGAGTTTGTTGAGAAGGTCAAAACAACAAAAGAGACAGGTCAGAAAGCTGAAGCAATGTGGGCAGACTTCAGCTCACGATGGTTCTCTTTGATGCACAGCACTAGGCCGATGCGATTACACGATGTCAATGAACTTGCAGACCATGTAAGTAAAGTTACTATCATCTATTTGTTTTTATGTGTTGTATGTCAATACACTGAAGTTATATAGTATTTGATTCATGTGACAGGCGGCCTCTGCTTTTGAGACGGTGAGGGACATAAACACAGCATCTCGTTTGATAGGGGACATGCGAGGAGACACACTCGATGATCCGTTGTCTGATAGGTACAAAAAACTTGGCTGCAAGATATCTGTGGTAGACAAAGAGTCTGAAGATTACAAGATGGTTGTGAAGTATCTCGAGACTACTTATGAGCCTGTGAAAGTCTCTGATGTTGTAAGTCTCCGTCTCCTGGTATGCAATTTATAAACGTTTTAGATAATTTGCTATTAATGATGTGTTATCGTACTGTTTCAGGAGTACGGTGTGTCAGTGCAGAATGTTTTTGCGGTTGAGTCAGATGCAATTCCTTCATTAGATGATATCAAGAAGTTACCAAATAAGGTCCTTTTATGGTGTGGTAAGGAGTCAAAACTCTAAATTACTGTTCTTTCCTTTGTCGAGTGTGGTCAGATTAGTTATTGGTGTTTTCTTTCTTATAGGGTCTCGGAGCTCAAATCTATTGAGACATATCTACAAAGGGTTCTTACCTGCTGTATGCTCTCTTCCGGTTCCTGGTTATATGGTAATTAAAAAAGCTGTTTTACTTCTTTCTTTACACTAGGTGTTTAGATCATAATAAGTGTCTTGTGGTGTTTCTTTGCTTTAGTTTGGGAGAGCGATAGTGTGTTCAGATGCAGCTGCAGAAGCAGCAAGGTATGGTTTTACGGCTGTGGATAGACCAGAAGGGTTTCTTGTATTAGCCGTAGCATCACTTGGTGAGGAAGTTACAGAATTTACAAGTCCACCAGAGGATACGAAGACGTTGGAAGATAAAAAGATTGGAGTGAAAGGATTAGGGAGGAAGAAAACTGAAGAGTCGGAGCATTTCATGTGGAGAGATGACATAAAAGTTCCTTGTGGACGGTTGGTTCCATCGGAACATAAGGACAGTCCACTTGAGTACAACGAGTACGCGGTTTATGATCCGAAACAGGTAAATATTGGAAAAACTGAATCTATAATTTTACTTCAACTTGTTCAACAAGACATTCAGGCCTTTACTTATAAAATACTGGTTTGTTTGACAGACAAGTATAAGGTTCTTGGTGGAAGTGAAGTACGAGGAGAAGGGAACTGAGATAGTCGATGTCGAACCAGAGTAGATTACAGACAGCCGTTTCTGATTTTTTGAGGTTACAGGCGGCGAGAAGCCATGGAAGAAGATGGTTTTTTGGTGTTTCGTGTTTTCATGTTTTCTTTTCTAGGTTGTGAATGTAAAAGAAATGGCTTCTTCTCTTATGATGGTTTTAAGGAAACTAGTTTAGCTATATAACTACTGCTGTGTAAAGCTTTTGGCTATGTAAATAGATTTACGCGATAATATGTACTCCCTACTGTTTTAAAGTTCTTTGGTAACAACAAAAAGTAGACTACTCTTTTTGGAAAGAAGTTTATGATAATTGTTCATCAATCATTTGTTTTCTGGTTATTCAGTTCCATCTCTGTTTTTTTAAAATACAGTCAGACAGTCGGTAGTTTCAGGCACAAAAGCTGTCACGTCAGTGTGAGAACATTTTTTTAGAAAATAATTTAGCCACAATACTCGAAAGTTGTGAATTTACATACTAACACTAATCAACAGCATTACAGGAAAAACTTAACAGATTAGAGCAATCTACAGATGTATATAGCCAACATTACAACTCAAGTTGCAAAAGATCTTCTCAAATTTCTGTATCCCTAGTCTCACTTCTCCATTCTCTCAAGACTCAAAGTTATCTTCTCTTGTCTTCTTCAATCGTAGATAAGCTTTAAAAGTACAATATATGTAATTGCATTGAAGCATCAAGTAAATTTCTGGTGGTTTTTTTTCAGAAAACTGGTAGAATATGGACCTGGACTTGGTGCTGGATCGAGCAAAATTAACTCAAAAGTTTTTTTTTTAATAGATTAAAAAGAGGAATTTGTTCTTTGATTCTTTAATTGTTACAATACAACAACATATGGATCCATCAGTCTGATCATCACCATCTAAAATTAAATCATGTAAGACCAACTAATCTTAAGGTAATTTAGTCGTCTCTGTGGATTCATAAGCAGCATCAGCTGAAGAAGTATCTATGTCGTTGAGACCCAACTCCTCGTTTTGATCCCATGACCTCTCGTACTCTTCAACTGTAGTTCAAACATAACAAAACTTGTTATTCAAAACCCAAGTCCTGTCCTAATTCACATATTGATTGAGTCCTAATTTATGTCTCAGTTTCATTATAAAATTCATCAAGAAAGGAATGGATAAGTCTGAATATTTGTTTAGTTCGTATTCATATCCCACTTAAGGCTACATAGGCAGGGTAAACGAGTAACTTACATGTGAGCTGATGGTCATCTTTGATATCATCTGTTACTGGTGCAATAAAGGAATTTGCTAATTCATCATCAAGAATCAATGTCCACGGCTGTTCAAAGCTTAGGAGCTGCAAGCAAACAAAACACATATTCATTATTGCTTTTTCTTCCACATCAAGCACACGACAAAGGCTAATAAACAGAAATTCAATCAAGTTCCTACCTTAGTGAGCCTGGCTCCAAATTCTCTCCATTTGTTCAACTTACTCTCTTCCATACTATCACCAAAAGTGAATCCGTGAACTCTCGCTAGGCCTGTGAGAACCAACCATACCACACTTGGGTCAGTAATAGCTAGGAGCTATAATCCATCATTGGCAATAACAAATATCGAATCGCTTCCATTATCCAAACAACAAAAGCTTTGCAAGGCAGAATATAAGATACTTGGATTACTGAGTTATGCCATGGTTCAATATATGTGTTCTAGAGTACTTAAATCACTTAAAATGATTATAACAAGGATAAAGGATAATGTTGAGATTTTGAAGGGAATGTAGAGATTTTGAAGGGCACACTCACTTTCTCTGATCTGTGTAACCAACCCTTCAACTGTTGTTACCATTCCACCAAGTGTACCACCAGCTAGCTCCAGATCAAGTTCTGGGATTATCACTCCTGCAGTGTCCGACTAATACACACGATCAAAATTTACCATTAATGACATAGTAGAAGGTGTTGCTATAAAAATCTAAAGGATCATAAGGTTGTCTACTATAATATTGCCATCAGATGTGTTATATAGCCACACCAAAGGCCTAGAAAGATCAAACAAGCCTGTTTTACATCTGATCTCGAAGTTTCGACACTTATCTGCCACTACCTAGATATATTATTTTCTGCCAGGACATGAGAATACCATATATAATTTGGCAGCGAGCAAGATTCCTTGTCAAACCTTTACCCAACTTAAACTACATACATTCTGTAAACTTAAACTGTGACAATCTTAGCTACTTTTAAGGTACATAGAATAATATGAGGAAATATCTATTGATCCGCCACTGAGAGAACTGGTGCAAAACAAAATGAAGCGAAAACTGACCTTGATAACATCTCGGCTAAGGTCTGTAATGTTCCTCACAGAGAGAGTAATCTTCTTTCCCTTTTCAGGAATTGCACCACCAGGCTTCAACTGCTCACGATAACCCAAAAAAAGTTAGTAACCTAAACACCAGGCATATATCAGAAATTCTCTAACAAGATCAAACCAACGAAACCCAACCTCAGAATTACGATAGCCACAACTGTCACATGTAGATGCCATGACAATAACTTCCTGAAAGTACGGGATTTCTATTTTCTGTTAAGTGGTAAACAACATCTAGGAATTCACCAACAAACACAAATATGGAAACTTGTTGCGGAAAACCAAGAAATGAACGGGTCCAAACTTTGAAAGGATACTAGTCACGAACATCCGTGTCTCACACGGCTCCGTACATGCTCCGCAAGTTGAAGGGAAAGTCATCACCTGTTAGAGAAATTGTAACGGGATATGAAATTATATTACTATGATCTAAGTATTCACTCTCACAAATACAACCTTGGGCGCTGATTATTTTCTCGAGCAATAATAACCTTGAAACAGAACATCCAACAAAAACTATTTCAAAAGTTACAGCGTCAGAAGTTACCTCTTCAGGCGCAGAGTATCTGAACAAGTTGTCGGAAATATCAGTGCTATTACTCTGAGCAATCGCGCGATGACCAGCAGTTGCTCCGATTGTTCCATTAGGTACATAAGCTGTTTTAGTAGAAGGTGCGCCAAGGCTTCCTTCTGATTGTCCAGCCTGAGATGGGTTAGCAACATATCCAAGTGTTGCTTGTTGCTCTGGTGTTCGCTCATAGAATTTGATGGTTAGAGAGGGATCTGGTGATGGAGCATGTCTGTCATGTTGTAAACTTGTCATAAACAAATAAAAGAAACATAACTTCTTCCATATCTTTAGGTATTTCCAAATTGAATATACTTACGGGTTCTCAATGAAACTGTTTCCAGCAGGATCATCCAAAATGAAGGTGAAGGATGTCTCTGCTTTAGCACAAGCTCTCAGTTTGGACAAGAATTGGTCTATTGCTTCAGCAGTTTTAGGATCAACTTTCTGTGTCCAGCAAAATATGCATTACTATTAATGACTTAAACCCAATTAAATGGGCATAAAAACATTAATGTCAAGCTCCAGACAGAATTTACCTTGCGTTCTTCTTGAAGGGCACTCAGTTCATCAGCAGCCCGTGCTAATATCCCTTCCACCTGTAAATAAAACAAAAAAACGGGAGCTGTTGACAAGGACGAGGTAATAGGAAACCTAACAATCTGAAACGAAGTTGCATAGGACTATTATACACCAACAAGATGTTTTCCAAGCTGCTAACACCGGGTGGAAGCTAACAAAGTAACAAAGATAGGGTTCTCGCTCTTCCTAATAAATTACTACCCAAGTGACAGTTTGATGATTATATTGTCATTAAGTGCACCACCAATATGTTCTCACGAGTAGACCACACATTTTAGGTTGTTCTAAGAAACGAAGACACCCAAAAATGAACTGTGCATAACAAGATGGTTAAGATATTAAGGACTTACAGTAGACAAACTTCCACGTTGGGCCTCTGGTGGAATCTCAAAATCCAGTTCAGGAATCTGAAGAAATTTATTCGCAAACTACTGTCAGTTTCCAGCTTCAAATCAGTCCAGTTTTCATGGTATGATAAGCAAACTAATTCACAGTTTTCAAAAACGTTAGGGGAAGCAATTTCTTATAAATGTGCAGGAAGCAGCTTAGGTTTGGAAAACCAGTATTTTGATTCCAAAGAAGCAATGACATGCCCAGAATTAAAAAGACCGCTCACCTTAATAGTGGCTGATTCAGATTTCACAACTTGCCGGTCAAATATCTGCATATAGACAGATATAAGAAGGTAAAAAATAAGCTGAAGGAGTGAGAGACCACTAAAAACAAATATCTTTATTTCTTAAAATAAGCATGGAGGGCTACATTCTACTACATGGTAAGTATATCACCAAATGAAATAAAAAAAATATGTATAGACAAGAACAGAAATTCTACCTTCACATCACCAGCTAGAACCTCTAGATTGTAACAGCATCCACGGGGTTGAATCTCGCCTGCGAACTGAACTTCATTATTCCTATAAAATAGATCAAAGATAAAATAAAAGGTTACTTAAAATATTCTAGTGATTCTTTTGAACAATGAGTACTTAAAATAATCTCAATTCATTAAAATTTGTACCTTTCCCCGCAATGCGGACATTCAAATGCAGATATTAAGACCTGTACCCACAAGTAAGTTAACAATAAGCTTGTAAGCTCACACAAGGTATGGAAATGTATAAATACAACAAAGAAAACATGTTTCTTTAAACCAACTAGAAATCTATAGCCCAAGAATGTGGTCAATTCATAGGGAATTAAGTATGAAAAATTTGAATCTGGAAAATGAACAGAATTGGTTATCTTCAAAACAGAGTATGACATACCTTTCTGAAGTGAGGAATTAAGGTCAATAGAAATCTGGTTGTTCCCTGGAAAAAAATTATTATTAGCTATTTGTGCATAGAAGAAGGATCAGGAGAAAGACAAGACAATTTCATACAACAGCTTATAACTAAAAGAATTCGGTAAAAATACACTAGTAACTGAAAGTTCACAATATACAGATCCTCCAATTAATTGCCACAGAACCATAAATATCACTTATATCACCTCAAATTTCTCAGCCCATCACCAAGACATGCCAATAAGTTGTGTTTCATCCTTACTACAGTTCATAGCAGTCTAAAGAACAGAAAGAACTAATGATAATGCTGAAGTACACAACAGCTATGTGCATGTACACAATTGGAAACAAGCTGCAACTAAAGACCAAAGGCTACAGAGAAACTAGCCTGTTTCCTAGACCTTATATTAGTTAAGAAAGGTTGCAAACTCTATAATTCTGCCTATGAAAAAGGATAAGGACTACATAACCACCAACATCAGGAATCTCAAAGAAACTATATAAGTATGTGCGTGAGAGGGAGACATACATTTTCTTGGCAGCGCATGCACATGCTCTCAACCACATAGAGGGGAGCACCAAAGGAAAGATCGGCGGAAACAGCTTCAACCACTGATCTAACATCAATATCCTGATCATTTTTGTTGTCCATCACCTCCAAAGTTTCTCCAAACAATCCCAAGAAATCCGATTGACCGCAAAGTCAGCTGATTCCAAGAAGATGCACACCTAAATGGTTTGTGAGCAAACACATCAGGAAACAAAAAAGAAGCTAAAAGATTGAAACTTTTCTGCCCATCAACAGCTAACTCTATAAGGGTCTCTACTGAATTCATATTTGAAACTAAAGAAGAACAAAATTTTCGAAGACGATTAGTATTTGCAATTTCCTGGAAAAGCTTATAGAAGTTTAAACCATATAGCATTATCTATTGGTTCCCAACCTAAACACTAATGGCAAGGTTCCAAGGATTCGTAAAGATTAAACCATATAATACAAAGTAGAGAGAGATAAGAGAGTCTCGAGACAGAAGAGAGCTAAGAGCAGATACGAAACAGAGAGCTTTGTACCTCGAGCAGGCAAGGAACAGAACAGAGACAGAGAGGTTACGTCGCCGGTAGAGAAACGAGCAGAGGAGCAAGGAATTAAAAATCGAAGAGAGGGAATCAAATCTAGCTTTGGCTCTGCTGCTCGAGATTTTAGGGTTCGTTCGTACGACGTCGTTTTTGTTGAAAACGAGGGAAAATAGGTCAAATTATACACGAACTAAAAATTGACCATATCCGATTTCGACGATATAGACTATAGTCTATTGTAAAATGATGTTCGTAGTTTTTACTATCTTTTTAAAAAAAAAAATTGTTACTATCTTTTAAAAAAAAAAAATTGTTACTATCTTTACTACATTAATAGTTTTCTCAAAATCTCCATCGACAACATAAGCAAATCAAAGAAACATGGAAGACTATATTTGGTTATGGTTGAGAATGATCCTTAGTTCCTTACCAATATCGACATGAGTTTCGAATCTCACATTTCTCAAAGCAGATTCCCATTTTCAAACACTATTAAAAGCCCTCAAAACCCGGCTTCAGCAAGCATTTGGGCTCGAGGCCGACTAATACGCCCATCTCTTAGGTATCATTTGTTTTATTTTGATTAGTAAATTTCTTGAGATTTTCATCGTCGAATCTGCATAATAAATAGCTTCTTAGAACCTAGATGATTTGTTTCGTTAAGATCAGTTTTAAATACCCGGACTGAGAAGGAAACTTTGTTTTCTTTTGATATGTTGAATAGAAAATTTCAATCAAGATAATCCTCAAATAATGCAACTAACATATATCGTCTACTAACATATAACAAAAGTCGAAGTTTTACTCTGGGCCATGAAGTGTATGATTAGTATGATTACTGTCGATAGCCAAAAAGTAGCATTTTTTACAGACTGTTCAGACCTGGTGAAGATGGTGTCTTCCCCAACCGAATGGCCAACGTTTTCATCTTATTTGGAGGAAATTCAAGACCGATAAGGAAGAATTCACAAGATTTTCTTTATCTTTAATTTCTCGAACTGCAAATGTAAAGGCAGGCACGAAAAATTCGTATTGAACTGCTTCATATCACTTATGTAAACAATTTTCTTCATAATTGTTTTTTTTGAGCTCTAAATAAAATCTGATGACAAAAAAAAATATATATCGTCTAATCATTCTCTCTTAATTTAGAAAAAAGAGAGAGGCATTCAATCCATACTTAATGAAAATCTAAGACGGTTGAAAGTTTGATGGTATTAAGACAATGATAGTATAACCATAAAAAAAAAAAAAAAAA
>Ga0041059_1000183_pt1 | contig 40342 bp, 37 predicted proteins | sample AraColnosormetaG_FD_56232 | JGI IMG/M metagenome (GOLD analysis project Ga0041059, IMG submission 56232) | Arabidopsis roots microbial communities from North Carolina, USA - Col MF nosort | ecosystem: Host-associated > Plants > Roots > Unclassified | place: USA: North Carolina | collected...
GCTTTCAAGTTTTTTTTTTTTTTTTTCATTTTAATAAGAATTTTCTGATTGAGTGAGAAGTTATGATGATGGTGTTACACAGTAGTATGACCTGTGAATGTCATTTCTTTTGTTTGTTCTTCCTTTTACAGGAAAGTGAATATTATTAATATTTTCCTAAAAATAAAAGATTCATTCAGCTTTTGTTTCTTTGTCCAGTCTGAGACTGACAAAAAGAACAAAAGAATTCAACCTTTTGTGCAGATCACATCTGAAGTTATTATTCTCTTCTTCTTGTTTCCTTCTGTTTGTCTTTAACACTCTCAAACTCTCTTTTGTCTTCTTTATTTCCACTTCAGCAAGAGACAACCTTGTGTTCTTGCAAAGATGGTTTCTCAAATTCCCTCATTACCTCAATCGAAGTCTCTTCATCACTGGTGAAAGTTATGCTGGTAATAACTTTAACGTTCCTCTTTATTCATTCCATTACTTTAAGCTCTTTAGTTGAAGTTTTTGTTGCTGAAGTGTGCATGCAAATGTAGGCCATTATGTTCCTCAACTAGCTGAGCTTATGATTCAGTACAACAAGAAGCACCATTTGTTCAATCTGAGAGGAATTGCTGTAAGTCAAGAAACATGATCTCATTCTCATTTCAATATGGTTTTATGTTCTTGACTTTAATCCTGTTTTTTGTAGATTGGCAATCCAGTTTTGGAGTTTGCGACAGATTTCAACTCGCGAGCTGAGTACTTCTGGTCTCATGGCTTGATATCGGATTCGACTTACAAAATGTTCACATCTTACTGTAATTACTCGCGCTATGTGAGTGAGTACTATAGAGGGTCAATGTCTAGTATGTGCTCTAAGGTGATGAGTCAAGTTAGCACTGAGACGAGTCGATTTGTTGATAAATATGATGTCACTCTCGATGTTTGCATTCCCTCTGTGCTATCTCAATCCAAAGTAGTAAGCCCCAATGTGAGTCACAACACACCAAACATAAATATTAGAGCTTTTGTCATTTGCTCTGTGACTATGTTTATGACCTTTGTTGATTCTTTGAAAAAAACAGCAAGTGGGAGAATCTGTGGATGTTTGTGTCGAAGATGAGACGGTCAACTATCTAAACCGAAGAGATGTGCAGGAAGCTCTTCATGCTCGGCTCATAGGAGTACGTGAATGGACAGTTTGCAGCAAGTTAGTCATCACTTTTTTCTCTAAAAGTTTGCAGATGATTCCAATAGATGTTGGTAGTTATTGAACGTTTTTTGATTTTGGTTTTCTCATGATTATGACAGTGTGCTTGATTACCAATTGCTTGATGTGGAAATACCAACGATTAATATCGTAGGGAGCCTTGTTAAAGCTGGAGTTCCAGTTCTTGTCTACAGGTAAATATCAATGTCTCTCTGTTAAACTTTTACTTGTCTTCATGATTTAATGGTGGATGTTTTTCTTGCAAGAACAGTGGAGATCAAGATTCTGTGATCCCGTTGACAGGAAGTAGAACCTTAGTGAGTAGATTGGCCAAACAATTGGGACTGAGAACAAGTGTACCTTATCGAGTCTGGTTTGCAGGCCAACAGGTAAACAAGCAACATTCTCTAATGGTACAAAAAAAGAAAAAATGAAAACAAAACTAACACATTGTGTTTGGTGTCTCAGGTTGGAGGATGGACTCAAGTCTATGGAAATGTCTTGTCCTTTGCAACAGTGCGAGGAGCTTCACACGAGGTCCCATTCTCACAGCCTGAGAGATCACTTGTCCTGTTCAAGGCGTTCTTGGACGGCCATCCTCTTCCTGAAGAATTCTGATATTGTACCATGATCTCTTGACCTTATGTAAGTATAAAATAATAGATTTTGGCAAACCACTTATCCTAAGAATGGCTTATTTAATCGGCAAAAAGCGGAAATATTTGTTTTTGTAAAGATGTGAACCTTTTAGGAAGGAAGCTGTATGTTCTTGGAATTTGAGTGTTGTGTTTACTTTGAAGGGTAAATTACAACAGGAGCTTCTACTTGCATTGTTAAGCATTTGAATTGAAGAGCTATGATTGGTTTCGATAGCATCACGGCTTTGCTTAGCTGCCTTTCATTTTCAAGTGACTCTTGTGATGTGTGATTCTGTTCTGTAAACTTCTCTGTCTCATCTTCCAAAGCCCCTGATACAACCGCAGGTCTCACCGGCCTCACCCTGCAAAGTTCAATACAAAATTCTTCTTATAAGTGTTCTTCAATATATCGATAGATTTTGTAAAGTAGAAGCAGTAACGACTAACAACACCTGCAGTGGAGATGGCATGAGTACTTGAGCAAGTTTGAGTTGTAAATTGTATTGCCACTGCCATTATTTGACATTTTTGATGAGCTTACGAGCCAAGTGTCCTATAAAAACAATCACTAGAGCCAAATTTTTACCTAAAACTTGGGAGAGCCATTTTGATTGCAGGTCCCATCCAGTTTCCAACTTTGGTCTCTGATTTTGAGGTAGCCAGTTTAAGATCATAGTTAGATATCAAAACATGACATGATTTTTCTCAGAATGTATTACACATAGGCTAAAGTTAGGCCAAGAAGCGAAGAACTCACCGTCTGATCTAATTTGGATGTTGCAGATATCAGTAGAAGCAGCACTATCAACTTCACTAACCTTAACCTCCATCAAATTCTCAGGATGAGACAGAGTAGTTCCCAAACCAAATGTGTCCAAGAAACCAAAAGCTCTGTCCCTTTTTTGTTTTGGGACTGCAGTAATGTTCTGTTCAAAACCACAAAAAATCCCTTTTACTCAACGCAAAATGTAAAAGAAGATCAATCAAGACAACATGTTTGATCCCATTCTCCAAGAGTTAGGAAGAATGATTTTTGTAGTTCATAATTACAGTGTCTCCACTTTATGTAGACAAGAGTAATATTGTTTTCCTCATATGTAGTTAAAAAGAAACTTATTGGGAGCATAATCAGTAATAATTAAAAGCTAAATTACTTTTAAGAACAAAGTGTCACTAACTTTTGAAAATCTTGCAACTTGGCTTGGGAGTCCTACTTCCTGCAACATCACCATGTTATACAATAATGCATTATTATTCGCCAATCTCTCATCATTCCATTGATAGAGAGCAAATATACAAAGTAGACCCACCTACCTTGCGTCCGTGATGACAAGCCTCATCGCTGTTCACAAGTACCCTCGCGGCCCATCTGAAGCAATAGAAAAAAATACCACTTCATAACTCAATGTTACGATAAGCATGAATCTATAATCTTGGTCACTTCACTTTAGTCAAATTCTGCTTTACTAAAAAATGGTTATATTAGTACAAGAAGGGGAGAATCAACATACGCGCATGATGTAGGAGGGTTCCATACAATCCCTGCAATTACTACAAGCTGGGAAAAAGCAACAAAAAGCTGAGAGAATGTTGTGGGGTGGTTAGTTTGAGTAAGTAGGGAGAAAAGGAGACCTCATCAAAGACACCAGCGGGGCTATCATCGTAGCTAGCAAGGAAGAAACCGCCAAGAGTGTATCTGACAATCCCACAACACACAACAATGGTTAAGCAGTTTGAAGAAGACAATCAATAGCAACACGCATCAGGAGATGCTTTTATACCCAAAAGCTTCAACTAGTCGAAACTCCTTGGGGATGAATGCTCGAGCAGTCGCAGCCTTCACAAGATGAATCTGGTACAACGCACTGAAAGCACAGTAAGAAGAAAATTTAGCAAAACATATACTAGAAATCAGATTCTTGAAAAGCTACAAAAAGTGTTTTCTTGCCTTCCTTTGAATATCCATGGAGGCTTGGCATAACCAGATGAAACCCTCTTTTCTTCAACGTCCATGGATTGATGATGCAATCTACGCCACAGGTGAGGAAACTTACCTTAGAAGACAAGTTATGACGAAACCTCTCATATCAGACTTATGTACCTAATGACAGAGATGTTAACCAATCAGCAAAGACCCAAAATTGACATCAAAGCATTTAGAATCTTCAGCATCACATTCAATCAATGAAACTATTATCAAAAAAGGATGTGTATGTTTATATAACCATGAAGAAGATAGAGACAGAATCATAAACACATGGTAGGTAAACAACACAATCATCATATCCAAATTGCCAACTTTTAAACTGCAAGAAAATTTTAAGAAATAAATCCCAAAAAAAGAAATATAGAAAACGGATATTGAGGACACAGACTCAAATGTCAAATGAAATCAAACCAAAAACTAGAGATTGACTCATCTTTGTCTTCAAATTCACACTCTTGCAAGTGGGATATTTTTAAAACAAGTAGGAGAGAAAAAAAACCCAGCAAAACTTTTGGAGGAATCTCTTATTAAAACAAAAATCAAACAGAGTATAACCCAGAAACTGTTGCATTCATCTGTCCAATCATATAATAAAAAACCAGCAATTGCCCAAAATCGATTTAAGCGTGGATTATCAACAATGCAAGCTGATTAATTACACTAAGTATATTCGCAGAACTACTACATTACAAAGGCTAATCCAGAACCAAAAATTGAACCCAAAAAAGAGAAATGGAAACAATACCCAAGCTTCGTTGAAACACTCCGGAGGATGAAATCTTGAAATGGGTTTCGGTTTGAGCTCTTTAAGCAAAAAAAGATTTTCTTTTTATTATCTGGAATTAAAAATAATAGAAAAGGAGGAACCGACAGAGAAGGGGAAGGTTTGTTGGTAATAGAGAAGATGAGAAGTGGATAGGCTTTGCTTCTTTCTTTCTTTGTCCAATCATAAACACTTTCTTCTCTGAAGAACAAGCTTTTTTATCTTATTTCGCGCCAATCCGAAGTTAACATCATCTTCCACCTTCTTCATTCGCTATCCCTAATCATTCATTGTCTACTTTATTATTTTAGTAATCACACAATAGTTAGGTTTAAAAGATACTACTACTAGATAAATTGCTCATCTTTTTTGTCGTCTTACTAAATTTATGTTTTTAATGGATGTGCATACTGAGTTTATTTTAATTTATCATCAAACAATCATTCTTATACTAAGTTTATTTTTGTGTAAAAGCAGTTTGTAGCTAGTCCACGGTAAATTATAATTTAAGAGTAATTAACAAAAAAAATAGTCTAATTCGCAAATGGATTTGCTCGCCCTATATATTTGAGGTCTTATATGAATTTACAAACAAAAAAAAAAAAATCTACAAAGCTTTGAGAAGGTTAATGGTTTATTTATTTATTTTAAAAGCCAAAAACTAAACTGAAAAGTGAAAACTACATCCACTTAAGGTATGTAGATTAATCTGTGAGCCATGGCGCGAAGGTCATGGCTTTGTGTATGCCTTGCAATTCAAAATCTCAATTAATACGGCACAAAGACATTCTCAAAAATTCAAAATTGTTTCGTAGATAAAACAAGAAAGAAAAAAAGTTGAACCGTAGATCACTAATGAATCAAAAATTTGGAGACAACAAAATATTGGCAAAAGATGTGTGATAGCATTTGGCTGCATCTTTTTTATTTTTCTATTTACAAAGTTAGTGGAACTTTGATATGTTTTCAATCTTCTATTTGTGACTGTCTTAAAGCAATCACTTTATGAAATATCTCACAATCTGCCATTCATAGAGATTCATTAAGATCTGCATATTTCATGTACACCTAACTTTGTCTGTATAAATCTTATTTTAAAAGCACGAATTGACAAATAAATAGGAAAAGGACAAAAACAATGTACAGCTTTTTTAGTGATCAGATTCTGAGGATAGGCCAATACACAATTTGGGATTTGCAATTATCAAGTAACATCTATATTTTTAATAAAATAAAGTAATATCGTATTTTGTGATGAACCAATCAGTTAACTAATCCAAATGTGTAATAGTTTCTAGAAACAAGTAGTGACATTTCATTGCATGGTTTGGAGTTTTGTGAAACGGCTAGGTTCGACTCATGTCACTCTCAAGATTTGCTTACGATAGATTGCGAAATTAATAGATTTTTCCATTTACGTCAAGAGAACAAAAATATTTCCGCATTATCTATTTCGTCAGTCGAATGTTTTTCTTGTGCAGATTATATGGAAGCCTAACCCACTTTTGAATAAATTAATATTCTACAAAGTATAAATACATCATGCATAATCTGTCCCAAAGAAAAAGATTAATTTAAGTTCAAAAAAAAAAAATGTAGCTCAGACGAGTAGTCACGAACGATGCACAATTTGATGTACAAGGGGTGAGAGCTAGTGAGTGAGCCTCTGTTTTGATTTTTGGTTTTCAGAAAAAATGTGGTGTATTTACTAATGTAATTTCAACTTGTTACTCAAGATTGCTGGTTGATCAATGACATGGCAACAAGCTAGTTTCTTAAGAAATGGGTGTTTATGGGTTTTAACTGTATCATTTAGTTTTGCTTAATGATATGTCTGTGTGTTGGTTGACCATCATATGAATAGATTGTGTTTAACTCCATCAAAAATGAGGTTCAAAGTTAATAATACGGTCAGCTTAAAATATGGTCATTAGTTAATAGTAGTACCACAAATATGCAAGACCGAAGATAAAAAATGGATTATAATGCAAATTTTACCGAGTCAATAAAACATATAAAAGCAAGTGTGAACTTTGAAGTAATGAAGTCTATGTACTTTACTTATGGAACAGAGGATTCAGGTACTAAAACTAGCAAACGTCTGCTGTTGAGTGTGTAGTACCAACTCAAAAGCTTACTGTGCTTTAACATCATTCGTTTATGTTCTCTGAAGATACATCTGCATCCCCAAGGCTCTTGAATCAGAGAATACACATTTGTCTTCAGAAACATGAGAACTTTGATCTTTGATCTAAACATGACAAAAAAAACATGAGAACTTTGATCTAAGCCTCATCACGTTGTTAAGTGAACAATTTCTTGTTAAAGCTTTGTTCTTCTGCAATCAGTTTGGGCCCAGTAACTTGCTTGTTAGCTACAATTTTTTTCCTGTGTGTAAGGAATGTTCCACATGGGAAGTAAGATAGGACATAGATCAATTCATTTATAGTCAATTAGACGAATTTGGAAAGAAAAAAAAATTGGTGGGCTTTTAGGCCAGAGGGTAAATGGTATCAAAGACAATCCTAGCAAAAACACGACGTGTCTCATGAAAGTCTCCAAGGGCAAGAGACTTGTAGTTTATCCTACGCTCTAAACTTGGGACATCATCTCTCTCTTGGTTTCCTTTTCTTCTCACATTTCCAAACATTTTCTCTACTCTCTCCAACATAAGTCTTGACAAGAATACCTGAGATAACAATCAATAATCTCAATGAAGAATATGAAACATTTCAGTTATTGTGATCGCAATGTTTTATTGAAATGTGAGTGTACCAACCATATCAGAGCCCGGTGCTTGCGGGTATTTGCTCATTGCGTTAGCTATGTAGTCTCGGTTATTCAATTTCCGCGCAGCTGATCTTATAGACTCTGCTAATTTTATGACCTGCTGCGATATTTTGCTCTCTGAGTCAGCAGTGTCCTTTTCAGGACTGGACAATTCTTGGAAGTGTGAGTTGTGTTGTTTTGAGTTGCTCCTTGCAATTGCGATGGCTTCTGATAAAGATACTTCACTGTAGATGGCAAGGCAGAAGGAAGCTACTACCGTGGGATCCCGAGGCTGATCGACTAATGCTTTGTGGAATGCTAAGATCCCAATCCTGAGGTTAATAGTCCCAAAATTTGTTAACCAGGCAAAACCAATTACTAAGATAGATGTATTAAAGAAGATTTCTCACCAGAGGAACTCGCTGCATGGTCGATCAGGTGCTACAAGTCGGTCAAGGTTGCGAAATAGCGACTGCAAGGGTAATCAGTTAGCCCTATGGAACCATAATTTCACTCTGTAGTGTTACTACTACTAGACAGGAAGTTGCCATGTCTAACTGAGAATGCAAAAATATGTACCAGAAGCATGTTGGACCTTCCATCACGCCTCCGGAACCCTTGGGAAACAAGATAAGATGCCTGCGAATACATAAGTGATTTCAATGTGAACAACAGAAAGTACTCAGTGTGTACACCATAATGCCACACTGCTAAAGAAAATTCACCATACCTGGATAGGTAGAAGAATTTCCATGAGGCCAAATCTCCATAATAACCGTAAAGAAGCTTCTGCGGACCCATATGCCAGCATATAATTGATTTCCATCCGAATCCTTGACTGCAGAATTATTGGAACACGATAGAAAAATGTTTAGTCCTAACCTTACAAACAAAAAAGAAGAGCAAGGAGAACAAGAAAAGGTAACGAGATATACAGGGTCAAGTCTCAGTAATGAAGAAGAAAGCTCCTTCACAGAAATAGCAACGTCTTTAGTCAAGCTGAATCCTAACCTTGCTGCAATCCTAATTGCACGTAAAATGCGAGCTACAAAGTGAACACCGTTACGATTTTTAAAGCATTTCCAAACAAATAGATTTCAATCTTTCATACCAATGATGAAAACATTGCATCTGCAACTGACCTGTATCCTCGACAAATGAAAGATTCGCTGCGGATACTGTTCTAACCTACAGAGCAAACTTCAACTGATTAGGACTTATACCAATTCATTCACATGTCAGTAGATTTCTATAAAGCATAATAGCTTAAATTGCAAAACCTACTTTAGAATTCCTTAAATCTTCAACTCCTCCTATATAGTCATACACTACATTCTCCGATGGATCAAACATCAACCTGAAAAACCAACATATGAATGTTAACGGATGCTGCATATGGATTTCTATTCACAAATATAAGAGAAATACAGATAGAGAGGTACTGTTTACCCGTTGACTGTAAAATCACGCTGTAAGCAATTCTTCCAACGAATATAATCCCGCTCATCGCATCCCGCAGGCCGTCTAAAGCTTTTATTGGGCGCTTTACCAGTCCTTGCTGAAGTACTAAAACTTGACACCTATTAAAAAGAAAAACTCCATCATCCCTTAGGATACAATTTTACGAACTTGAGAGAAAGATGGAGAAAGGGAGAGAGGGAAAAAGTGTAAAATAAGTGAAATGTTGAACAAACCTCTATGATAATATCATCAACATAAACATGACATATTGGAAATCGTCTTCCAACAATTTGACAGCCGGGAAATACTTTCCGTACCTATACACACAAGCGATGATTCAAAACGTAAATTTGTGAGGCAAGATTGAGTTCATCATAAAAAAGGATAAAAAAATACAAGTCTGTAGTAAGAACATAAGCTGATTTAAACCTCCTTGAGTTCAGCAGTAGTGATAACATCAAAATCCTTGGGGATTCTATCTAGAATAAGATCCCGAACACAACCTCCAACTAGGTAAACTTGAAATCCTGGAAAATCATAGCAAAAATAAAGCCTTTAGCTATTCTTCACATTGTTCTAAACTAAACAATCTCAAAAGCTTGAGAGGGTTCACATTACACTAAAGCCACTAAAACACAGATTTTAAGGCAGAGTTCAAAACAAAATCCAAACAATTCAAAGCTCTTCCCAACAGAAGCTGATATTTGTCATATAAGCACACTAAGAATTGCCAGAGTCCAATCAGAAGCCTAAGTAAGCGTAAAAAGCAAACCTTTTTTCTTGAGTTTATTGAGAACCATCCGTGTAGAATCTGGTATCATTGACCTCTGAATACCAAATTCATTAGCATCTAACTTCTTCCATGGCATCGATTTATCCTTATTACTTCCCCGTGCTCCACTAAAATCTTCGATCATTTTTACACAAGTCAAAACAAAACAATTCCCGCTTCATTAGAATAAAAATCGCAACTTTTTTATTGAATAGAATCAGAATCTTCAAAAGAATGATAATCACCACGACTTTCTTCCTTGCGAGGTTTCACAACATTTCTAGGTGCTGCGATAGCTCCAACACAGCCGCAATGACCAATCTGAACAATACCCATTTTCGGGTCGTTGTTAGTTACGAAGGTGAAGAAGGAAATATAGAAGATGGAACTGAATCATAGAGTTTCAAAGCGGAAAAGAGCGGGAGACGAAACTGTTGACGTTCGGAGGGAGAAAGGGAGATCTCTAATGGAGCCATAGCAGGGACGGCAATAGACTAGAGCTTTTGATGAGACGCCGAAAGAACCATACGCCATTGAAGAAAGCTTATTGAACATATCACGACATTACGAGAGTCGGAGAAGAAGAAGCTAAACAGATCGGAATCTTAGAAGGAGAGATGCCTTTGGGGAAGAAGATAGTTGAAAATAATAAGATATGAGGCCTTTAAAGCCCATTAGAAGGATAACTTTTTATTGGGCCCGTCCATAACGGTCCAGTCCTGATTTCGATTTAGGTAAGTCCTGATATAGATTTACAGTTACTGCTAAAAAATTGGTATGTGTGTGTTTGGTGAAGTATTAGTTCATGTTAATTCAATATATATGTTTTTATAAATAAAATTAAAATTCGGTCATTTTTTTTTTGAAGTGTATTCGGATTTGGTTTCGTGTATAGAAAAATAATTACACATTCTATCCATATTTTAGTGTAGTTTGTATTTTCTTATAAGATTTAATTTATTCGAATTAAATTGGATCGGTTTAGTTTGTCAGGAACCAACAGTTGTAAAACAAATCCAAACACCGAGCTGTGTTCAAGTCTTTTAGATCATATCTTCTGAACAGAAAATATGACAACAAACAGAAATTAAGGGTAATAAAGTAGAATACAATTAAACTTTTGTAAGTTTAAAACATACATGAACACATATTGTTCCTAGTTTGTGTTTCCTAAACTCATTACGAACACTTGCAAAAGGTTATGAAAAGTTTATAATTTTTCAAATTTAAAAAGTTTCGATAATGTATATATTATATGTACAACCTACAAAAGATATAAATGTTCAATATATGTTGATACCTTGACGGTCTTACTTTGTTAATGGATAAGCCAAAAAGGTGTTATTTTATCAAATTAAAGGGAAAGAAGATTAGACTACTTTCACAATGACCCTAAAAATTACTTGTAATAGAAAATAGAAATATAGTAATCATGATAACATAACCAAACAAATGCAGGAAACTAAAGTAATAAGATCGTGTCTAGGGCTTATAGGTCAGTGGTCAGACCACTTGTTTGGCTCGTACGACACCACTTCCCTACAATATGAGCCATATAGTTTTAAAAACTATTGAGAAAATTGGAGGGATATATTAAATAAAAATAGATCGAAAACCCAAACAAAAAAAGAGAGGGAGATCTAATTAAAACTCGATCGAAAGTACACAATATGATGATCGAAAAATGTTAGACTTAGTGCAAAAACTATTGAAATAAAGATTTAACTAAGCAGTCCTACCATAATGCAAAATCATGACATGATCAATAGTTGATGAGTCTCGAAGCAAAGTGAAAGAGTAAGATGATGATGATTTTGGAGTCCATATGGAATCTCTTACATGCTGCATCGTCAACAACGGCGATAATTGTTGTCCTCTGCATCTTATTTCTACCTGTTTCCATCAAGCAAACCAAAATTGGAGTCAAAATCACATCATTATCCATATTATGTGCTCGTGTGTGTGACATGAGACGCTAATGGTTAGAGTAAGTGTGGTTTCGACAATTTAAATTGTTAAATGTAAATTAAGTAATTTTTGTTGTCGATAGAAATTACATCTTTTATTTTTCGGATTTTTAAAATAATTAATATATTGTTGACATGGGTCTATAAAATACAATTGGATTGAACCGTGAACTCTGATCTGGAAACTTGACCGGTTAGAGATAGCGTTGCGTGTTGGGATTTGGAAACGTTGCATGGTCTATACTATAACTAGTGGTAGTTAAACAACTTAACTTAAGTTTATGTGTTTTAACCGTTCCATTGAGGAAACTTGGGCTTGTTAGTCGTAGTAAGAATTATGTAACGTACACCTTACCCTAAAATCTCAACTTTTCCTCGACTTGACGCCAAAGATATGAAGTAAAAGTTGCACAAAGGGAAAAAAAATACGAAGTGGAAAAACAAATTTCAAAAGTTGACACTGAATAAGATCATCTCAAACTATTTGTGGGCTAATTTTGTAATATATATATATAGGATCTTGTTTTACTTTTAATATTGTGTAATCGAGTAGGAATTCTTTTTAATAAGATAGCACCTCAAAATCATGTTTCCATGCACGCCGGCAATACGCTTGCTTTTACTTCGTTCCTATATATGCGTCATTTTTGTAGATTATAGTTGAATTTTATGCGTCAATTCTCACGATGTTGTGAATTCATATGAAAACAGAATGATACACCAAATGCAAGGTTTTGCAATCATTGTTCTATACATCAAAAAGAACATGTAACTGTTTCTTTTATGTAATCAGACAAAGTTTTGTATATTTTGCTGTTGAACTGTCAAGCGTTTAGTGTTTGATTTATTAAATGAGAAATACATTATTTTGAGTTCTATTGTAGGAACGTGATTGGTTGGTGAGGAGATGATCAAGGCATTTCAAAATTCATGAAACTGCCCCACTTAGGATTATGATGCGACATTTTACACAAACCCCATATTAGATATCTATATATGCTACTATATTTAACGAGAAAACAAGATAATAGCTGAGCTTAGCAAGCATAAGCATGACGACAGGTTTACGGTAATTTTGTTTGCCTTTTACATGCATCATTATAACAATTCCACTAAGAAAATTTAACCATGGATTGGAGATTAGCTGTTCAAGGAAAATTATGTATTTTGATAGAGCGGTCGAGATTTCTTATAGTACTAATTAATAATTTTATATATATTTCAGAAATAGTTATATTTATTATGATAGGTAATTCCCTTAATTTATAGAGTATTAACAATTTTAAAACGTTTATAAAAATAAAAAAAATAAAAAAAACACACCTTTTATTATGTAGACATATGTCTGGTTCTTACCAAAATTTCTGACGGTAATTAGTTAACACTTAACACACACGAAAATTTAGATATGGCATGTCCTATTTTGAGACACTAACATAGTGATCATTACTTTACTTTTTCTATTCATCGACACACACCTTAATTTTCAAAACCTATATATAGTACTTGCCGTAAAAAATAATGTAGTGATTAAAGAGAAAATGTCTCTATAATCGATTCCTAAGCAAAAGAATCATGCACAATATTAGCATGACTTAATTCGAATTTTCCATAGATGCATTAAAATGTTTAAGCTAATTTGATTGACTTTTAAATGTATCAACTAACTGACTAGAAAAAGTATGAAACTATCCAAAGATCATTTAGGGAAACTTTTATATGCTTGTGAGTGGGAAAGGCAATATTTTTGGCTCGACGGAAAAGACAAACTTAGCCATGCATGCATCAATGCTCTCAAATCACGTTTTTCATCAAATGATTATTAGAATGAGAATTTAATATGTCACCTATATATATCTCTATGTCTATCATGCATCAGTGTAGTTAAAGTATCAATATAAAATGTTTTATACTAACAATACATTTATTAGTCGGACCAAATATCAATATATTCTTGTGACGAACATACTCACGAAAATAAACAAAAACATGAGAACTTAAGCATTGAACGAAAAACTAAAATTTCCATGGCTATCTATACTTTGTGTGACATTCAACTTCCTCGTAATTGTACTTTGTATGAAATTCAACTTCTCCATATAATTGATTTTTGTGAAATAAAATCATGTTATATTTAGGGTTACTTGATAACCAAAATATTTAGATTTTTAGGTCCAAAAGTTTCTCTGACCATGGAAAATAATTTGCTAAATTAGCTAGTCACTTTATACTATCGCTAAAACATGCTGTTTTTTTAAAGATTATATTTGTACACCAATTGAACTCAACAATTGATGGTACGTATAAAATTTCAAGAATATTCATTATCAAATTATGAATAATGAATGTGCTTAGTATAAATTAATCGCTAGTCTCGAGTCTCGACCATCAACTAACGCAACTACAGTTTTTTAAAAAGACTTAGCCATTTATCCGACGTCCAAAATGATGTTTAGATGTTAAATACAAAAACGTTATTGAATGGTCGTTTATTAGACATTATTTTTTGAAAAAATATTTATCATGTAGAATGAAATATCACGCGTTTACTAAATTAGCAAGCGTATATTATCACTTTAATAAATTAGCAAACGTATTTTACTGTACACACACACCTATACATGCAATTGATTCTTGTAGGGCACAAGAGTTCATATAATCGCATGAACATGTATTTGTGAGCCTAGCGAGAGGGACATGCAATATAGATTATAGTAATTTCTGATTAACGAGAGCATCTAAACACACATACGCATGTAAGCTTTTTAAGTTTGGATTAAGATATCCTTTCTTTTCTGGTTTCTACTATTCTCAAAGCAAGCATGCCTGCTGACTCAGACTTATTTTTTATATTTTTCTTAATAAATAATCACTACTATAAATCATTATTAATATAACAATATTATGGCATGAAACTAATGAAACGGCCAGTTATAGTTCCCCTCTCGTTTTCCAGTTTCCTATGAGAGAATTAATAACAACAACAATTATTATCATAATTATTTGATAAGGTAGTGGGTACTTCGAGAAACGATCAATCAATAACGTTTAATTTTCAAAAGCGATAAAGACTGATTTTTGGTTGATCATAATTCTGATTAGAAAGTTGCTTAGGAAAAATATTAGTTTGATGCTTCATTATAAGCCTAAAATATTCATTTTTGCTTATACTAATTAATTAATTGAACACAGAAATAATTGAATTCATAAATTCGAACCCGAGGTTATTCATGATTATTAATTAGATTTGCACCTAATTAAGGATGTCATGTAGCTCTCAAAATTCAGAATGTGGTTTTCACTCAACTGTATTACAATATATAATTTGAATATCTATAGCCTAAGACTTAAAACTGAACTATATAAGTTAGCGAAGTTACGACACTATGACATCAGACTTGTGACCTAATAAGTTGGGGATTTAGTTCCAATGTCATTTTCATCTCGCAGCCCCTAAACTTGGAAGATAAAAAACGTATATAAAAGAGTTGGAGTTTAGATATTTACCTCAGATTCGCTATCCAATTCAAGTTTCTTCATGAGGTACTTAATTAACAATCTAACAGTGATTCTCCCATCTCTTATCCATGCAAATTGAAAACAAATTTGTTAATTAGAATATAATTAACAGAAGAAACTCCCCTAAACAAAGAACTTTTATAACGCATGAGACAAAAAAATAGACTTACTTGATTCTCAAGTAGCTTTTATTTACTTGAGGCAAGAACGGTTCCCTTTCCCTGCGTTCACAAATCCAACGTTATAAAACATATACATGCACATGCGTTACATACTAAAATAAATAGAATTTAACTAAAAATGAATCTAGAAAGAAAAAAAATACTTACTGAAATTGTGAAGCTTGAAGAAGAAACCAAAGACCAGAATGTGGTCTTCTTGGAGGATCAAGAACCCTAAACTCAGAGCTTGGTCCAGCTCCTCCCTCATCCACACAACAGCTTCTTGAAAGACTATTATTATTAGTGACGTCACGGTCACTCAATGATGACGGTCTAAACGGCGCCATATATTGAGGTATCCACGGCTTTGAAGATGGAAACGAAAAGCCGCGATTTAATAACGTTTGAGGCTTCATTAATTGGTGGTTGTAAACCAACGACGGTCCACGCATCGTCAATAACTGATCATGATGATATGGCAGCTGCAACGGTTGCGTCGGTAGGTGATCTATACTACTACTAACCGCGGTTGAGGATGAAGAGAACAAGCTCAGCTCTAATGAATTCTCTCTTCCACTTCCGTTTTTGCTACAACAACGTTGGAGCTTATACGAGCCATCCGTGTTCTCCTCAGGGCCTATACCTAAGCGGAGCCAAGATTTGTCTTTATTATCGTCTACGTTAATAGAACAAACGACGTCGTTCTTTGGGGCCGTTCCGTCGTCTTTCACTGGAGAAGAAGAGATGTTATAATAATCAGTAGAACCTGGTGCTGGATCGGAGACGGAACATGTATCTCCACTAGGATCTTGATTGTTGGTAGTTGTTTCTCTCATCATCATCGAGTCCGTGAAACCGCCGTAAACACCGAAAAGCGTTGAGGATTCAAGAGGAACCATATTGGTCATATGATCTCAGCATGAGTCATATATGGAGGGGTTATTGAAAAGTGAGAAGAGGGGTTAGAGAAGGTATGGTTTTGTGGAGAAGAAATGATTCTCATGAAGAAGATAAGGGTTTTGTTTATTTATTTCCTTTTAATTATTTAATATACTACATAGTTTTTCAATAATTTTAAATGCGTAGGGTTGTGAGTGAGAGAGGACGAGGAAGAGAAATTATTCCTTTGAAAATCTTACTTTCCATTAATTCTCTTTGTTTGGAAGCTTGTGGGAATGTAAGAAAGAGAGAGGGGTGTGATGGTCTCTCTGTCTGTCAGATTTAATTCAATAGAAATATCTGAAATTATGAAAAATTTCATGTACGTAGAGATCATATATACGTAATGTAAAAGTTTATATAATTTAGGACTACACTTTTTCTTTTTCTTACTCAAAATGAATAAACAATATTAATTATTTCTGTAAAAGTTTATTTGGGTTTTATTGACTTTAAAAGGACGAAAGGTATTCCTTATATGAAAAAAGGATGAAATGGGGTGTGTGATCGATCCAGCTAATCGCTTTTTTAAGGCCATGTTCCGAGGACAAAAAATTGACAGACAAAGTTATTATTTTGTTTTTAAGGGAATTTAATTACTAATATCCTTAGAAAGTTTATTTTTAGCCCTAATTGGATGGATTTCTAATGAGATTTTTGGGATAATTTTAAGCTGTTTATTTCTTTCAAGTTGGTTTTCTCTTTTATTTTATTTTGGTAGAAGGGAAAATTTCTAAGGATGTGCTCTCAAGTCAAATTTAGTTCTTCATTGTACTGATCTTTCAGACCATAATCCATGTTAATTTGTATATTATTTCGATATTATTTTATCAAACAATTAATTTGCTATACAATAGAGTTATTCATCACATGAGTCTTTTAGAATTTTTGATATAATCTTACACAAAATACAATAAAGACCATGCATTTTTTTACTGAAAAGGAATAAAAGCACCTGTTATTGATTAACTTTTAACGCACAGAAGTTCATGTTAATTTAACTTTTAATCCGAACCATGTTCCATACATGTAAGAAGATCATATATATATGTACGTTCCATTTTTGTTGTAATGATCGTCAACTAATTTAATCTTCAATTACGATCATTGCAATCTCCTTTTTGTTTTCTATAAAAATCACTCATTTCCTAAAACATTTCAACAGTCTTACAACTTTATCTTTTCATTAAAGTCTTATGAAATAACATCATAAGTTAATCATGTGTATCAACTATCAACCCTAGCAAAAGAACTTGTGAATATCGAGGCGCTAATGTTATACTACTACAAGTTATATTTATAACTACAAATCACAGTCTGCGTAGAAGTATTTTGGTCCTAGGAGTTACAGTAAATTATATTGAAAATTTCTATATTGTAGTATTAGTTTCAGCTTGAAAAACTAAATATTGATTTAAGAAAAAACTTTCTGGTATATATTTCTATTATCTTAAATAAGTTTTATAATATTTATCAAAATGGATAATCAATTATAATAAATGCATTTTCACTGCGACGCTTATCTAGTGATTGATGGTTTTTGATGTTAATAATGTGTAAAACAAAGGTACGTGCATCTTGTTTATTTTTGTAAGATTGTTTTAAAAAAATATATGAAGGAGTACTTGAGTTGCACTTAATTACACATATGCATAAACAGAGAAAGGGTGCATGAGTGACTTGATAAGATAATAAAATATATCCTTTAGATTAGAAATGAGGCAAGTGGAATGGGCAGAGAGTGGAGAGGAATATGATGACAATATCTGTCAAAATGTCAATAATAAGATAGATTACTTGGAATTTTACATAGAATATAGTACTAATATATATACATGCATGATGGGAAGTTGAATCAAACGAAAAGGAAACCATAAAAGGGAGCGTGAAGAGAGAATGAAAGGCTAATAATAAAGAAATGATGCAAGGGAAATAAAGTAGGAGTAGAAATTGGTAAAGCATGGATTCTTTTTTTCCTTTTTAATATATGTAAGGGAAAAATGTGGGTTATATATTCGATGGTTGTAGGATGACATGAATATACAAAAGAAAACCCTAAAATGGTATAATTAAAATCAAAAAAGAAAGAGAAAAATAATGAAAAAGAGAGTTGGGCATGCATGATGGTGTTTGGTATCCCCATAGCCCGAGGACCCAAACCACAGACGACGTGGGGACTCTTCTGCTCTTTCTCTGAACTCCATGTGACCCCCACCCGATTGTTTTTACGTATATACATGGGAATATATACATATATATAACCAGACCTAGTAGCTATAGATCCAGGACCGAAACCCAAATCACATTTATAAAACCGAATATTTTTGCTATTTAAGACGTCTATCTATAGTAAGCAGTAGCAAAGGTGAGACCACAATAATTGTCGTCGATAGTGAAACTCAAATCTTTAACTTGGAATCACATATAACAAGTTTTCTATCATTTCGAACAAATTATTCAATTACACATTCATATACATAACATTTTTTTTTCTTCCTGATTATATACATATACTTTGCACTCCGAATGTTTTTAGATTTTGTTCTATCCGTACATGCATGCATCTAAGTTGTCTATAATTGTGAAGTCGTCTTTGCTGCCGCTGTCACTTTCTTACCTTCCGAAGAGCTATTATGTGCTTTTTGGATCAATATCAACTGAAATTATACCACAAATATAGTCTATAGTGGTCGACAAAAAAGGTAGACAACAGCCGAATCCTAAGGGGGAGTATTTCTACGTATCAAGTTCGCGTTTTGACAGTAAATAAAAATGAAATAACTTAATTCGATATGTTCCTGTCTTCTTGAACTTGGAACATATTATGTATCGAATGTTTGAAGCTTCTTGATAATTCAAATATAAAAAAAGAACTTTTATGATAATATACGAAAATGTCTATGTATTATAAGCTCATAGTTTATTTGATTCAAAAATAAACGATCATAATAGTTCATCCCTAATATCTGATCATAAATGTATATTTTCGCTTAGCAAACTTCCCAATGAAATAGATCGAAGTATATACTTTCCCTAAACTAGAAGATAATTACTGATAATTTATGAATGTTTAGTAAAACATAACATTTATTTTGTTTATTATGATCTTATACCAAAAACAAAAACAAAAAAAGATTTTTGTGACGGTGATAACTATTAACTGATAAACATGAGTCCAACGTACGTAGAATAAGAGTGATCTGGTGATCTACTAACTTAGCAGCTGATTAATCTTAGTGAAATATTATAAGAAACATTATTACTAAAAATCGTTGCAAAAAGTTAGCGAAATTTTGACGTAGCAACGACTGATTGACTATTTCGTTGTCATATCTCGCTAATTTAATGTAGTAATATAGAAAAAGGGTTTTAAAACAGAATAAAGATAACTGTGTAGTAAGGAACCTTTTTGAGCATGCATATTAGATGCGATCGGAATACTCATATTGGTGTAGCATTGTCTTTTTATTTGGTAAAGGCACTTTAGTCCAACCTGAAATTCGCGAGCATGTAAATTTATTTTTAACTCGGCTTGGTCAGATCCGTTTTCTCTCGGATTTGTATTTCAAAGTCCAGTCCAGCCTAGATGACTACAAGATAAACCTGAGTATTGTCAGGAACAACACAGATTTTAAACATTTACGAACCAATTATTACAAAAAAATATTAAGTTAACTTAAATACAAAAGTGAAAGAACCCTAGTATATATATATTAAATCCAAATATATATATAAGACTCACAATAAATGGTATATAAAAATAAAATAAAAAATGATATTTCTTTGTTTATAATGGTATGTTTTTCATACGAACGCTTTAAAATCATGTCTATTAATGTCAATGATGGTCAAGGTACATACAAAACAAACTCTGAAACGAAAGTTTGGAATTCTTTTCCATCTGGTTTATTACATAGGTTTGATATTCTTTCGAGGTTGAGGATCCATAGAAATGATGTTACAACTCGCTTAATGTTAGACATCATAGATAATCACTATAGTTATGGGTGAGGAGTAGAGCAACGTAACACCTAAGTCTCCCAACTTTTAAAGACACCCATCTTATCTGAAATTAAACAAACAAAACTCAAAAGGAACATTATCACATCGTTCGAAAAACCATAACATTCTTAAGAGAAAAAAAAAAAAAAAAGATATGAACAGTTGGAAAAATCATAACATTCTCAAGATAAATAATACATGAAGTGGTACATAATATGAAGCCAACATGTGAGTATGTATGAAGACTCCAACACCAACCATGAAATTTTGAACCTGAGTAAGATGTTGCTTCTTGAAGAGGTTCATGTCTCTATGTGATGTGAGAAAAAGCACTAGAATCACGAGTCCATCCTATTCATTGCAGACCATATAGATTAACATAACAGCTAGAGCTTTAAGAATTTAGCCACTTTCTGAAAGTGACTCCAACATTTATAAATTACAATGATTTGAAGAGGTCGGTAGAACCTCGATTGTTTTTTGTTTCTCAAAGTTATTTTGGTTTGATATAGCCTGTAGGCCATGTTGAGGAAATCCACGACGCCCAAGAGTAAAAGAAGTTCTCACGACCTTATAACCCCTAAACCCTATCAAGTACTTCATCTGCCTTATTAGCTAGCCATTACACGTAAGATTGTAGTTGTTTTAAGAAAGTTCAGAATGAGGTGTTTCATTCTCATAAGCAAATATGAGCTTCAAAGCGCAAATGAGGAGTGATAGTTGCAAGAGCATAAGATGGGATACGTGCTTCGTATATATACGTGTTTTGTATATATAACGCTAATACATAGAAGTTTGATCACATTTTCAAAATGACTCATGTATTCTTTACTAAGATCTTAACACAAATTAACGAAAAAAGATCATCATTTCGGACAATAGCTTTCCAATATGGTTAAGTTGTTCACACAACAACTTGAAATCACAAAGATAGCTAGACATATCTCGCCTTAATTAGCTTCCTTTCGTAATAACTCCCATTGAGGTCAATGAATCAAAATCCCGAGATATAGCTAATGCAACCCAAAGATCTTGTTTATAATTTGACTTTTCCATATATAGTATTATTAAACATTTAATGTGACAGAAATGAGCCTCACTAGTTCTGATGATAATTCTTCTTTGATTGTTTGCATTAATAATTAATTGATCGTATAAGTTGTTCATTGAATGTGAGCTGTAGTTGCTGTGAATTACTGCCATTTTTATTTCAATATATTATATGTATGATTGCAAAAGTTGACAATGTTAGGGGGAAATGCCATTCAATTATGGTTCGATTATAATTTATTGTATAAAGCCATTTTTATTTTGGTCAAAACCAAAAAAATAATCAAGGATTAACTTTTGATTTATAAATTAAAATGGGAAACAAAAGAAACAGAAATTGTGGTAAATCACATGCTTGCAATCATTATGCTTTTTAAATTTTCTTTCCACGCAGCGCGCGAGTCTTAAGCTTCATTGACCAACTTTTATGCAACAACTATCCTAAACAAAACTCTCAAGACTCTCTCCTTTCATTACCAATCGATATTATTAACCTGACAGATCAGTTAGTCCCATAAAAACACACCAGTCTATTCAAGCAACCTCACGATTACGTAAATCCCATAAAACACATGCAATCACTAGCACTTGTTCCACCGGATCTGCATTAAGCCATTAACCACATTTTGTTTTGTTTTTTCTATCCGATCTATTTAGTTTACACAGTCTGATCTGCTTTTCACTAATCCATGTTGTTGTTTTTTTCTTTTCCAACAACTTTGAGACATTGTCTTTAAATATAATGCCACAACACGAACACTAGTTTATACATATACGAGTTAAGAGATTAAAAGACAAAAAGAGAGAAGACAACCCTCAAATCTATGTGAAGAAAACTGAAAATGAAATGAGAAAAAAATCAACAACGAAAGATAGGTTCAAGGAGAAGTAGAGTGAAGTTGATCAAAGTGGAGAAGCTGAGTTGCACATTTGGGGCAATCCTTAAAGAGTTTAGGTACCATGAAATACATTAAACAAGCTTTGCAACCAGCTACCACAAGAACATCTTCGTCTTGTTCCTCTTTGTGATACTTTCTTGATGAAGGAGACGACTCTGATGAAGACTCTTCGCTTTCATAATACGAGCTAACTTCTTCTGATGAAAAAACTGTTCCAGACGATTCACCACTGGATTGGTCTGCATAGTTACCACGACTCATCGATTTTCTCGGATCTTCTTTCACTCTCATTCCACTATTCCAGCTTCTGTAGTAAATCTCTCCTGTCTATAAACAAAAACCCCACCTCAGCATCTCAAAATTTGATGCTACATAGCAATTTCAAACATATTTATTCCCCAAAACGAAAGAAAATACTAGAATTATCAGTTAAGGCGTTTAGTTTAGCCATACAATTACAAATCAAGCTTGAAACCAAAACCCTTTGAGCATTTTGAGACAAAACAAAATAAAATTGAAAGATCAATTATAAGGAAACATGGAAGGAATCTGTTTCTTTTTGTGTGAGTTTTCTTTTACCTTAAGATCAAGACACTGTTCCAAATGAGAAGGAACAGAGAAGTGAGAACTGAGCTCCAAGAATCTATCTGAGATCGGGATATGTTCATCGCTCATACCAAATCCATCTCCCATACTACTTCTCCGATCAATAAGTGAACAATTCTGCATCGATCTCTCTAGATATTCTGTTATATCCGCCATCTCCTCTTATCACTATAATGATTCCAAAAGCAGAGGAGAAGAAGAAGAAGAAACAAAAGAGATAGATATTTGGAAGGAATGAAAACAAGAAAAACACGAAGGAAGACTCTTTAATCAAGGAAAAAAAAACAGAGTTTGAGGGTAGTTTGGGGATTTTCATGAGGTCACGCGCCCGTGTTGGTGGAGAATTGTTGGGTAAAGAGAAAGCTGGAGGAGGTGTAGCTGTCAGGTACATATTGAGCACTCAGGCTCGCATCTTGTCGCACGTTTCGTCCAACCATCTACACGCGCGGCTCATTCTTCTGACTGTACACATAATTATGTTATCGGTTAGTGGCCTCGATATTTTTAAAACATTATAGTTTTGTTTTAAGTCATAATCATACTTAACCAATGGTACTTTTTTGGCTGTGACTCAGATAATTCATGTTGTATCATCAACCTTAAACAGTTTACCTAGTAAAAAACAGATCATTTCTTGTTCAAAAACTAAAATACCAGACACCAGGGGAATATATGTTCATAGAAGTGCAATAACATGTCCAAATAGTTAACGCATTTCAAGGTGATGATGATGATATGAGGGAGAGAGGATTTAGTCGTCTGAGTAATTGACAGCGAGATCCCAGTAGTGAACAACACCAGCATCCATGAAAACTTTCTTGGCAGTGGATTCCGTCACGCATTCGTGTACATGAAACCTATGAAAACTCGGTTTCCCAATACTTCCTTGCCAAACCAACCAACACTTGTTTCCGCCATTCACTTCTTCTTCCTCGTCTTCATTCCCTTCCTTCCTCTCTGCCTCTTCCCAGTTTATTCGCTTCATCATCAGCTTCCCGTATCTCTTTATCGCTTTGCTCTTGCCCTCAACCACAACCACACTCATTTCATCCGTCATCACACTACACCCTGTTAATCTGTTCTCTCTTGCATTCATCTCCACTTTGAATCTTGTTTTAGGGTGCGATAACTTTTTGATCTTGTACACCGACACAATCGTCTCAACCGTTGTTGGATCATCGAAAAGCTTCCTCTCTTTCTTCTCACGTTTCTCTGCAGGAGTTAGCTTCCGGGCAGCATTCCTATCTGTATGAGCCTGTTCACGCTCAGCAGCTGCTGTGCGGATCTCTTTTTCAAGCTTTGTTGGGTCTTGGGTCGCTTCAGAACCAAGAACCTTCATTAAGTTGCTCATCTTCACCTTTGCTTTTGGTGGTTCCAGCAACCCTTGTCTGATCATCTCCTGTTTCTCCTTTTCTTTTGCTAGACGCCTCTGGGTTCGCAGTTTCTTCTGTTCCTTCTTTGTCAGTTTAAGAGGTTGGGGTGGTGGAGGAGCTGCCTCTGCAGGTGGCTCTATGGGACGAGGATGCTCAATGTAATGAGTAAGTTTTTCTATCTTCAGATGGCTTTCAGTAATGGTGCCATCAGTTATTTCGCCGTATTCGCCATTGGTGAGGACATTTGCATCCCTGAAACATAAAACAATTATGAACTAAGAAGACTCATCATGAACATATACCAAGAAAATAGACCAAAACGACAGAGCACAAAGCAGCTAGATTAACTATTTGGGCTGGCATTGAAAGGTACTAAGTAGATCATAATCATCAGTAGATTCATGTTACCATATTTTACTACCAATCACACCGTTGCTGATGACAAAACCATTGAACTTTCAGAAGTTGTATGTGGAAAACTAAAGCACATATGCGAACACTCAAAGAAATCAAAGAATTGAAATATTAATTGTATATATCCCACCTAAACGAAACTAGATAGTAATTCAAAAAACAAACAAACAACCCTAAACCAACATGAGCAACAAGAACACCAAACAAATTATATGAATGTCATCCGTAGCTGAGAGCAAACTAAAGTTATTGTTATGGTGATTCATCACAGTCATCAAATACTCCAATCGTTACAAGTTCAGTTTTTAAGTGCAGGATGACTTGTTTCCACCAAGGTTATGCCAAGTGAATGTCAAATCAGAAACAAAACAACTTAGCATTAACAGAAAGGGTAAGGTGAGAGAAATTACGTACCACCACTCAACATCTGGAATTGGCTCCTTGGGCTTCTCTTTTCTCGGGACACGTTCGGATACCTCTATCAAATTTGGATTTATATCATCGTTTGCCTTAGCCAGTTGTGCTTGCTTCACCTTCAGCTCCTTCGCTTTTGCTTCACCAAAATGACTCTATAAAGAAAAGACAGAAATACACACAATGAGACATCTAAAAGACCACCAAGAGAGAATATCGTCAAAAAGAATCCATACAAAAGACAATGCATACCTTAAACTTCAAATTTTCAGCATCTCTTGTCCATTTACCTTCCTCAACAAACTGGAAACTCATACGTTTAGGTCTCAGAATCTTTTTTTCATCAATACCCATCCTTGTGTCAAAATAGGGGTTTTCTTTTAGATCTGCTTCCAGTTGAGGTTTAAGAATCTGAAAAGCATCTTTCTTCTTTTTGTTTATGTTAACCTGTAAAATCCAAGTACTTTAGAAGCTCGATCATATAAAGAAAAACATGAAAACTTAAGATATTCAAATTAACATTGCTGACCTTCAATGTACTAAGATTGCTTGGTTTAGTCACACTAATCACATTTCCGTGTTCATCTATCTCCCTTCCTAGTGCATCCACGCGCAGAACAGGGGGCTTTTCCGGTCTCTGTGCAACAGTCATATCTGAGGGTGCCTGTCCTGGAAATAGGTTAATAACGGGAGCGAACTCTCGATCCTGATGAAATCCCATATTAGCTGCCAGCTCCTGGGCTCGCTTAACAGCTTCAATGTTGGCAATACTCCCAAAGCCAGCAAGGCCAGTATGTGGTAATGTTGAAGCAAAAGATGTGCCTGTAGAGACAGCAGGAGTGGTAGTCGATGGTGGCACTCTGGTATGTGGGCTACCTTCTGAAGTTGGCTTAGTAGCCTTCTTCAGCTGCACAGAGAATAAGAAAAGCAATTTATCAAATACAAAGTTTTCAGAGAAGAATGAACGCAAAAAAGTATAGAATATCTGTACATCTTACCAAAGGAAGGTTCTTCAATCTATCAGCCAATCCCTTTTGCAATTGTAGTGCTTTCCTAGCTTTCGCTGCTAACGCTGATGAATCAAGAGGCAAGTTTGCACTACTTTTCCCAGCTGTGGACAATGGTCTTCCATCTGTACTAGATTTTCCAGGAACCTCATGAGATCTGACAACACTAGCCTTATTTTCATCCGTTGTAGATATCGAAGATACCTTAGTGAGCAGTGTTTGACTAGGGGCAGCAGAAGCTTCCGATGGAATAGAACTATATGTAGAGGCTCCCTGCACAAAAAAAGAAAATGCAAGCATTAGCTAGCGAAGAAGACTAGAGGTAATCATGAACAAATCGCAAGTAGCAAACAAAGAAGATTAACGAAAAGGTATAAAGAACTCACCATCGTAACGCCACTGGTTGGATTCGTAGCCCCAGAACCCTCAGAGACTTGAGCATCTTTGTTCTCAACTTCAATAGCCACATCCTCAAACCTGCTCCTCCTCTCACCATTCCCATCAGCAAACCTAGATTTCTTCTTCCCATCCCTAGCCCCATTCTCTTCCTCTCTATCTTTCCTCTTGCTCCTCGATTCCTTCTCTTTACTACCTTCGTGAGACCTCTCATGGTGATGCTTTTCCCTATCTCTACTCCCTTCTCTCTCGCCTCGCTCTACAGATCTCCCTCTTCTATCCTTGGTCCTATCTCTCTCATCTTCCCTATCGCCGCGCCTCGATGAACGGTAGTGATCTGAATCACGACGCTTCGAATCAACATCGCGGTCACGGCGGCGTCCTCCTTCACGTTGTGGAGAATGGTCGGGACTCGAATCTCGATCACGATCGTCACGGTGGCTCCTGGAATATCTCTCCTTATCCATGGCAGAATTTAGGGTTTATTCCTAACAACAATTTGCTTCTGATTCGCCGGTCCTATAAATATACGAAAATTCACAACCGGAATAAACCAGCGATTCAGATTAGAACCAAAACGACCAGCGAAACCAAGTTCTGAATCAGATTTTTGTTCCTTCCGGAAAAATCCTAAAGGGAGCGAAACGATACCGGATCCGGAAGATATATAATCCAATCACCGGACTACAAGCTTCCCTTATGGGCTGAAGCCCATTTTTGAGTTCCTTCTTGAGATAGTTCTTCAATTTTGAGTCTAATGGGCTTTTATATCATCTTTTACTTAAAAAAAAAAAAATCGACGATTCATCTTCTATAGAGATATATGAAAATTCAAGCTATTTATCTTTAAAAAGAAAAATATTTGATGTCAGGTCGCAGTTTTCTTACAAGCAGAAATCCAAACTCTTCATACCAACTATTTTTGGAATAAACAAGATTTCTTTGCCAAGAGTTTTCATACCAACTATTTTTTGGATAAATAAGATTTCTTTGCCAAGAGATTTCCACAAGTTGACCACAAATTAAACATTCGATCAAAACTCAAGAATTCAAATATAGAAGTATATAACGCATATATTCCGCTTTGACTCAAAAAAGAAAAAACCCGCTCATATACTGTATTATGTATAGTCTGAATCACAAACTCTCTAACACGTGAAATTTAATGCGTTAGTCAAGAATCGTTCCGATTGTTACCACTCCCCAGGAACTTTTTCAAGATATTTATACCTCAGAATGATAGCACTTTACAAATAAGTTATACTTTTTTTCAAAACAAAAAAAAACAACTTATTGAAGTCTATGGACAAAAAGAAAATATCTAACATGAATCCTAAAATATCTTTACGATTTTAATTTTATCACATCTTTTGTCAAGAACTCGTGTGTAGCAGTTTATTATGCACATAAATATATGCTATACATTACGCTGCAATGTTCGTAAATACTAGTTCCAGAAAAAGACGATTCCAGCCGTTATTACACTGATCAAAAAGTTATTGCTATATACGGAAAGAATTAATCCCATAAAAATCATGTGCTTTGAACTAACTTTCCCTTTATACGTTAAAATAGATATTTAGGTGAAAAAGCAGATTAGATATTTTCTCTTAGATTCTCTGTCACAGTCAACGTAAGCTTCGCCGTCTGAACAATGGCGACTCTCTCAGCACGCTTTTACACCGTCAGATCTCAACATATCTCAATCTGAACAATCCATCATACACAAGTTCCATACATCGCAACACAGAAAAACAAATCCCTAACCCCAAACTGTTTACAATAATTAGCTTCGTTGTCTTCTTCATTCCAAAAGATTTGCAGATAATTTTGACAAAGCCCCCCAAAAAAAAAAAGAGTTCAAAATGAAAAACGTGAGAAATGGATTTGTCATCATTCTTCTCACCGTCCTTAGTCTCTGAAAATAAATTCTGATTTTGATTTCGAATTTTAGGGATTTTGAGAGAGAGTCAGTTATGAGTAGTTCGGAGAGAGTACCGTGCGATTTCTGCGGCGAGCGTACGGCGGTTTTGTTTTGTAGAGCCGATACGGCGAAGCTGTGTTTGCCTTGTGATCAGCAAGTTCACACGGCGAATCTGTTGTCGAGGAAGCACGTGCGATCTCAGATCTGCGATAATTGCGGTAACGAGCCAGTCTCTGTTCGGTGTTTCACCGATAATCTGATTTTGTGTCAGGAGTGTGATTGGGATGTTCACGGAAGTTGTTCAGTTTCCGATGCTCATGTTCGATCCGCCGTGGAAGGTTTTTCCGGTTGTCCATCGGCGTTGGAGCTTGCTGCTTTATGGGGACTTGATTTGGAGCAAGGGAGGAAAGATGAAGAGAATCAAGTTCCGATGATGGCGATGATGATGGATAATTTCGGGATGCAGTTGGATTCTTGGGTTTTGGGATCTAATGAATTGATTGTTCCCAGCGATACGACGTTTAAGAAGCGTGGATCTTGTGGATCTAGTTGTGGGAGGTATAAGCAGGTATTGTGTAAGCAGCTTGAGGAGTTGCTTAAGAGTGGTGTTGTCGGTGGTGATGGCGATGATGGTGATCGTGACCGTGATTGTGACCGTGAGGGTGCTTGTGATGGAGATGGAGATGGAGAAGCAGGAGAGGGGCTTATGGTTCCGGAGATGTCAGAGAGATTGAAATGGTCAAGAGATGTTGAGGAGATCAATGGTGGCGGAGGAGGAGGAGTTAACCAGCAGTGGAATGCTACTACTACTAATCCTAGTGGTGGCCAGAGTTCTCAGGTTTTGCTTATCTCTCTTTTGATTTTTTTGGCTAAGAACAGTTTAGTTTTTTCTGTTAATGAGCAAGTGAGATTAAGTGGTGAAATGTTTTTGTGTAAGGTCAAATATAGTCACTCTGTGTGGTTTTATGGTTTCTCAAGAAGATAAAAAAATGAAAGGTTTCTTAACCTGTGTTGTGAACTTGTATACAGATATGGGATTTTAACTTGGGACAGTCACGGGGACCTGAGGATACGAGTCGAGTGGAAGCTGCATATGTAGGGAAAGGTGCTGCTTCTTCATTCACAATCAACAATTTTGTTGACCATATGAATGAAACTTGTTCCACTAATGTGAAAGGTGTCAAAGAGATTAAAAAGGTAATAGTTCTCATTAACCTTAGTCATTTAAGTAGAGTAGTGTTTAAAACACAATACGTTGTCATCTCCCGTTCATCCTCAAAAATTGTTGTAGACAGTTGCTTCTTTTAGTGAATGATAGAATTCAGAACATGAAACCTAGTCAGAAAAAAGTTACAAGCTGGTTTGCTTTTCTTTGTTTTACCTCATCACCAAGCCACCAATTCTAACATTTTGGCTTATGATATATATTTGCTAGACTGCTATGCAACTTAACTGTGATGCTGATTAGGATTCTTTTGCAGGATGACTACAAGCGATCAACTTCAGGCCAGGTACAACCAACAAAATCTGAGAGCAACAATCGTCCAATTACCTTTGGCTCTGAGAAAGGTTCGAACTCCTCCAGTGACTTGCATTTCACAGAGCATATTGCTGGAACTAGTTGTAAGACCACAAGACTAGTTGCAACTAAGGCTGATCTGGAGCGGCTGGCTCAGAACAGAGGAGATGCAATGCAGCGTTACAAGGAAAAGAGGAAGACACGGAGGTAAATGCTGCTTTTTTCTTTCCCCTTTAATAATTTTTTATTGCCCATCTCCCTTAAAGAATCTGATACCATATTTCGTTTCTCCCTTTGTCTTGGATCTCGGGTGCCAACAGATATGATAAGACCATAAGGTATGAATCGAGGAAGGCAAGAGCTGACACTAGGTTGCGTGTCAGAGGCAGATTTGTGAAAGCTAGTGAAGCTCCTTACCCTTAACCTTAAGTCTCTTCACATAGGCTTCCTTTTAGCTACAAACTTAGTTACTTTTTTTACTTCCACTGCCTCATAAATGTACAGACCGGTCTCGTTTCATCTGGCCGCCCTTCTGTTTTATTGCCTTATCTGGCCCTTTTATGTACCTTGGAATCTTATCTAGTTTAAAAAAGATTGTAACCTTCTAGAAAACCATATTCTGTTGACAGTATATACATGTCTATCCAAGCATTTTGAAGTCTCACAAGCTAATACGCCTTGATACTCTTTGTTTTAAAAACCCTGACTTATGGCTGTTAATCAAAGTTTTCCAAGTCCAGTTCGCAGATGGCGAGCGGATCTGCGGCTGTGGTTCTTCGTTGCTGTTTCTTTGGTGGTTCTGGCTGTGTTGGCCAATTCAGAAGGTATAAATCTCCCTACTTAAAGAGTTACTCACAGGCGAAATTCCACAATCAGTTTATTCTAGTGTATAATACATGTAGTGGATGTTGTATAATGTTTATGCTTGAATGTCATATAGCTCTGCAGACGTGGGATCCGATGCAGGTGACAATTCTTCTTAAAAGACAACTAATTCTCTGACTTTCCTCTTAGTGACTATAAGAATAGACCAATTCTCTATTAAATTTTTCGTTTAACAATTCCCTCAATCAAGAATTCTCTTCTCTGTATTTCTCCTCTCCATCTTTATCTTACCTCTCCGAAACGCCTTGAACCCTCAAAAATGTCCTTCATCCTACTCGGATTCATATCTTAATAAATGTGAACCACTTGGAATCCCCATTCGTTTTCCTTTCTGCGGCAATCCAGGATTCAATCTCCACTGCAACAACCTCGATAAGACAGTCCTAGAGCTTCCTATGTCCGGAACATTTCTTGTCGATGAAATCAACTACCAAAAGCAGCAGATTTCTATCAGCGACCCTGAAAACTGTATGGTTAAAAGGCTTTTAACCTTCAATACTTCAGGATCTCCTTTCTCTTATGGCTTCAGTTTCTACTACACGTTCTTGACCTGTCCGAATGAGGTCGTGATACCGGTTTGGTCTCTGATGTCCATCCCTTGCCTAAGCAATTCTACCTCCTCCTTCTTCGCCACGTCTAATTTGACTTTTTCAAAATTGTTGCCGCCTTCTTGTCAGATTGTGAAAGGACTATACGTTCCTGTTGATGTGATATATAAAGATGTGATAACTGAAGAAAAAGGGTTCTCTACAGTGCCCTGGCTTGGAAACGTCTTGTTGGAATGGAGCTCGCCGAATTGCAGAGGTTGTGAAAAGGAGTCCTTGAGATGTGGTTTCAAGAACAAGGCCTCCCTCGAAGTCAAATACTTGGCTGATCCACCCGGTATGATCTTTATTGTTTTAACTTCTTCTTCTTCTTCTTCTTCTTCACTTATAAGTTATAATCGAAGAAAACTCCATTATTGGTAAGGCTGAAGAAGTTTTGGTAGAAAACTTCAAATCCAGGTTCTTTTAGGTTTAGATTAATCAAGAAGTTTTTTACAAAGAGAAATCCTAGTAGGAATTAAATATGGAAATTATGAATTGACTAATTAGTTTTTTATGGTCGAAGATTAGTTATAATTTAACCAACCGAAGTATTCTCAATTTCTAATTCCCCACGCTAGCTAGCGATCGCTAGAATACTTAACGCATATTTTTTGTTTTTATTAAACTGACATTTGTTGAAATAAGCAAATATCAAACAAAAATCGTAATCAATTAATTTCTCTACTTCGACTGTTTAAAACACATTCTTGATATGTTATCCGGCAGATGAAACAAAAAGTAGATTACGACCACTGATAATAACCCTTTGCATAATCGGAGGAATCACCGCAACTTGTATTGCTGCTATCCGCATTTACAATTCCGAGAGGTTTGTCAATCAGAGAAGACAAAATGCAGCTATTACAGCCAGAAACACAACGCAACAACCACGAGGGGTTGTGGTCACTACAGGTCTTGACCAATCTACAATAGAATCATACAAGAAAGTGGAGTTGGGAGAAAGTAGAAGGCTTCCAGGTACTAATGGTATCATCTGTCCCATTTGTTTATCAGAATATGCTAGCAAAGAGACTGTACGGTGCATGCCAGAATGTGATCACTGTTTCCACGTCCAATGTATCGATGAGTGGCTCAAGATTCATAGTTCATGTCCTGTTTGTCGCAACTCACGCTCGTAAAGGAACTTGTTGTTTGTTGTTGTTTGAATATGAAGTATTTCGACATTTTAATGAATGTCACTAATTCTTCTGCTTGTAAATCGATCAAATAATTCAGGAGTTTCTGTAAATCAGGTTACATATTCAAACAAATAAAAAAAACAACTCAAGAGCAAAAAAACAAACAACTGAACAAAGCATATATAGCTAATGATCAAATGATTAATAGTTTTATTTATTCGCAAGGCATAATACTCAAAGGGCACAGTAATCGGTGAGATCAGATATGTCTTTCCTTGCATTAGGTAAGTTGCTGAATTTCAAGAAACCCCAAAAATCAAAAGGCTTATAGAGACGAGGATGTTCATCATCTACCATCTCCTCAGGCGCATTTATGATCACTCCTTCTTTAGGAATCGTGAACAGTGCAGCCACATACCGATCTTTCTTTCCGGTTATAACCACACGGTGAAGCGGAGGAAATACCCCACCATTCAACAGTACCTACAACAACGTACGTATTCTTACATATGTTAATCCCATAATTATTATAGGTTATAAAATAATGAAACTTGAGAGTCAAGGAAGCTTAATTTTAGTTACATGAAGAGAAGCTCCGGCCATAACAATGAAAGAAGAGGCTTGAGATGGCTTAACTTTGATCCACTCTTCGCCATCTTTTGTTTTGATCTCCAAGCCATCTACTGCATCGTTCTGGCAGAGTATTGTGAGGAAATGCCTATCGATATGAGGGTAAAAACCTATCTTATTCTCTGTATTATCATCGGAAATTCCTTTGTATTTAAGTAACTGAAAGTGCTTATTCGCTGCGTTAAGATGCTCCTCCATGTATTTCTCGAGTCCGAAACTCTCCAGAGTCATTGTCCTCACCGTCAAATTTAATTCTATTAACTTCTCCGCAAACGACTGAACATTCTTCCTGAAATATATATGTAGTATATTTTAGTATTTATAATCGATATATATTCTGTTTTGACACTTTTATATTATTAAGATACCATAGTTCATGATACAAATTCAATTTTAAAATTAAACCAATGAGAACATTTTAGATAACCAAATAATAAAATAAAATATTTTTATGTTATTATAAAAATATTTGTAGATAAAAAATCGTAGGTGTCACTCAAAGACAGAATTAAATATATATATTTTGCAAGTTATTACAGTATAAGAGCTTTGTTTTGTTCCAGAAACTTAAAGACAAAACTAATATTTTAATATATAAACTTATCTCAGATTTTTTTTCTTTCCAAAAGTTCTTAAAACCAAATACTAAACAACCTACCAGTTACCACTCACATTTTTGAATAGATTAAAGCCAAACCAAAAGCTAAATATTTCTGCAAAAGCCTACAAAAACATTCATTGCCAAAAGTTTGTTTCAAGTGATAAGAAGGGTACCCGACGAAGATGTTGCCTTGAGGCCAAAGCTTGTGAGTCAAGTCATTAACAACATTAGGATTATCTATACCATAAAAGCCCATGCCCTCTTGTATAGGGACCCTCGGAATCGTCAAGTATCCTTCGTAATGTACGTCTGTCTTTGTACTCAGTTTGGTCTCCAATGGCAAATCGAAAACCTCCTTGGAGGACTCGAACAAGGCCTTCCGTAGCTCCATGGAAGCTCCATCGAATAAGGCCTCAAAACATCCGTACTCTTCTAAGGCTTTTCGGACTTGGGATCTCACCAAGTCCCACTCGGGGGTTTCCGGTTTGAGATCTGGATTGGAGAAGTCGATGATCGGGAGCGAAAGGGGGACTTGGGATTCCGAACTTATCGCCATATCTTTAGATGGCGTTGTGTAAAGATTTGAAGATTAGGAGGAGAAACCTAAGAGGAGAAAGACCAAGTGTTCACATATATAGTCCAAGTGTTCACCACGTGTTCACATAGATTTCGGCCCAAAAGACCAAACATGACAACCCCAGTCAAAGATCACATTTCAACATTGATCATATGATTACATACCATTTAAACATAGATCATAAGATTACATACCAAATCAACTATATAAATAATTAGAAAATTATGAATAGCATAAAGAAATAAATTATATTTATTTTTATGAAATAAGAAAATTATATTAAAATTATATAAACAGTCAAAACTAAAATAGAAAAGTCTCTTAATAATAACAATCCTAGAAAATGAATCCTAAAGGAATTTTATATTTTTAGGTGATTTAAGTGAATTTTTAGAATATTTGGTGGAATTGTTATAATTTTTGTTTAAGAAATAGAAAAATAGTTTGTGATTTGGCATATATGATTTAAAGGAAAAACTTTGAGGTGATTCTCGAATCATAACGTAACGACCACGAGGGGTTGTGGTCAGTGGTCACTACAGGTCTTGACCGGTCTACAATAGAATCATACAAGAAATTAGAGTTGGGAGAAAGTAGAAGGCTACCGGGTACTAATGGTATCATCTTTCCCATTTGTTTATCAGAATATGCTAGCAAAGAGACCGTACGGTGCATACCAGAATGTGATCACTGTTTCCATGTCGTGGCTCAAGATTCATGGTTCATGTCCGGTTTGTCGGAACTTACGCTCGTAAAGGAAGTTGTTGTTGTCAATACATATCAATTAACATTGTAATGAATGTCACTAATTATTCTGTTTGTTGATAATAAGACGTGTTTATATGATCTGAAGATGTATACAAAATATCATGAGATGTGTTAACTTTAATAATAGTATACAAATCAATTTTAACGAGAATAAACATAATTGAAAAAAGTTGCTATACAAAAAAAAAAGCCTTGCTTTACAGAGCTTAAGCAATAAAAGCTACAACCACAAGCAATTTGGTCTGTCACATTTCTGAAAATTATTATAATTCTTTTGTTAGTACCCAAGAAAATAAGACGCGGCACAAAAGCAATACTCACATAAACCCTTCAGGTTCTTGAAACAAACAAAAACACTTGCTTCACAAGCCTAAACATAAAAAGTAAAAAAACATGTATCTACACTATCATATTTCATATTTCTTAAAATTAATTAAAGAAATAGTATCCATAAAAGAAGAAGACGGCGCAGCACAAAACCCACAGTAACATAAAACCCTAGGTTGTTCATGTATCCTTCCAGCTTGAGAGCATGATGAGAATTCTTCTACAACACGCAACGCGTTACCGGGTTCGCTCCTTTGGAACCCTATCATCCCCATGTGGCAGAGAGCCAAACACTGCAGCATCGTATCACAGATGCTCTCCATCGAAATGCACAAATCATTCCGGTGCTAGAACAGTGGCGGCAACAGGGGAATCAAGTGAACCCTTCGCACGTGAGAGTCATCATCAAAAAGCTTCGTGATTCCGACCAATCTCTCCAAGCCCTTCAGGTTTCCATATTTTCCCTTTCCCCAATTTGGTGTTCTCTATCTCTTATAAGTGTTGGAATTGATGTCTTGCGGTGATGTTATAATTAGGTATCAGAGTGGATGAGTAAAGAAAAAATCTGCAATCTAATCCCAGAAGATTTTGCAGCTCGGCTTCATCTGATAGAGAATGTTGTAGGGTTAGAAGAAGCAGAGAAGTTCTTTGAAAGTATTCCAAAGAACGCAAGAGGCGATTCTGTTTACACCTCTCTCTTAAACTCGTACGCAAGATCAGACAAAACTCTGTGTAAAGCCGAAGCCACGTTCCAGAAAATGAGGGACTTAGGTCTTCTCTTAAGACCTGTTCCTTACAACGCAATGATGTCTCTCTACAGTGCACTAAAAAATCGTGAAAAAGTCGAGGAGCTTTTGCTTGAGATGAAAGATAACGACGTGGAGGCGGATAATGTCACAGTGAACAACGTGTTGAAGCTATACTCGGCTGTGTGTGACGTGACCGAGATGGAGAAGTTTTTGAATAAGTGGGAAGGGATTCATGGGATCAAACTTGAGTGGCATACGACTCTTGACATGGCAAAGGCTTACCTGCGAGCCCGTTCAAGTGGAAAGGCAATGAAAATGCTGCGTTTAACAGAGCAATTGGTGGATCAGAAGTCGTTAAAATCAGCTTACGACCATCTTATGAAGCTGTATGGTGAAGCTGGAAACAGAGAAGAGGTTTTACGTGTATGGAAACTTTACAAGAGTAAGATAGGAGAACGTGATAACAATGGTTACCGAACAGTGATTCGTTCGCTTTTGAAAGTAGATGATATCGTTGGAGCAGAAGAGATCTACAAAGTGTGGGAATCTTTGCCACTTGAGTTTGATCATCGAATCCCGACAATGTTGGCCTCTGGTTATCGAGACAGAGGAATGACAGAGAAGGCTGAGAAACTCATGAACAGTAAAACCATTAAGGACAGAAGAATGAATAAACCCGTCACTCCGCTTCTGGAGCAATGGGGAGATCAAATGAAACCGTCTGATCTCAAATGCCTCATCAAGAATCTCCGTGATTCCAAACAGTTCTCAAAAGCCCTTCAGGTTTCCGAATGGATGGGTGAAAAACAAGTTTGTAATCTTTATTTGGAAGATTATGCAGCTAGGCTTTACCTGACTGAGAATGTTTTGGGTTTGGAAGAAGCAGAGAAGTACTTTGAAAACATCCCTGAGAACATGAAGGATTACTCTGTCTACGTAGCTCTCTTAAGCTCTTACGCGAAATCCGATAAAAACTTGGGTAAAGCCATGGCCTCAAGAAGATGAGAGAGCTAGGGTTCCTATTGAAACCTTCAACATTCAACTTGATTCTCTCTCTCTACAGTCGAGGAAACATGGTGGATGAGATTCTTCGTGAGATGGAGGAGAACAACGTGGATCCTGATCTTATCACGGTCAACCATGTTTTAAAGGTGTACGCGGCAGAATCAAAGATACAAGCAATGGAAATGTTTATGAGACGTTGGGGTACAGAAGATGGAATCAAACTAGAAAGAGGCACAATGATTGCAATGGCAAAGGCTTATGTTAAAGCCGGTTTGACAAAAAAAAGCGGTAGAGGTGTATGGTGATGTGGCACGGTGTAAAAGAGAGGTGCACAATCTTTGGGACGAATGTAAGAATAACAAGGAAGAAGAAGTGGAGGATGGTAAAAAACGTTTACCTGTGGTTACAACTTTGTTGAAGATGGACGATGATGGATATCGAACTGTGATTAGTTCTTTGTTGAAGCTGGACGATGTACAAGGAGTAGAGAAGGTATACGGAGAGTGGAAACCCAAAGCTGGATGTTAGCATACCGGGTTTGTTGATTTCTAGGTTTTGTAGAGAAGGGAATGCATTGAAGGTTGAGGAAATGTTAAAGTCGATTAGTAAGAAGAGGAATGAGATGCATTTATGGATGTTAAAGGAATTTGTAGTCAATTTCTTGATATGTGTATGCGTCTTATGTTTACTGCTCCTAGTCTTTTTGTCCCACCCAAGAGTTCTTAATGCGACTTTAGGGGTAATATATATTTTGCTTTCGTAATCTACCAAATCATAATGAAAGCTTTCTCTTCTTGTTCCTTTCAGTCTCTTTAAAAGGTTTTATATTTTCTTGTTTAAACAACAAATAACATACAGGGTTAAGTCATCGCTCGTTTCCAATATTTCATGTAGGACTACAAAAAGTTTTTTGGGTTTAGATATTCCCAACACAATCGTATAACAAGTCATAGTATGTGTATAAATTTGAATTAAAAAGGAAAAAGAAACTTCAACGATGATCAGTCACACCGCTTCTTGAAGACTCGTCAATTTCTTATAAAACCCATCGGATTTAGATACAAGTTCTCTGTGACTTCCTTTCTCCACAACTTTTCCTTTATGCAATACAACGATTGTGTCTGCTTTTCTTATGGTCGAGAGCCTGTGAGCCACCAGAATCGTGGTTCGTCCCTTCATCAACTTGTCTAGCGCCTCTTGGACCTGTTTCTCTGCGCTCGTATCCAAAGCACTTGTTGCCTCATCAAGGAGAAGCACTGAAGGATCTTTTAGAACTGCCCGTGCGATAGCCACTCTCTGTTTTTGCCCACCTGATAACTGCACTCCCTTATCACCCACGTGAGTCATGTACCCTTCTTCCATCCTGCTTATGAACTCGTGCGCGTTCGCGGCTTTTGCGGCTTCAATGATCTCTGCCTCTGACGCGTTCTCGTTCCCATACTTGATGTTCTCGTGTATGGATGTTGAAAACAGAGCCGGTTCTTGCTGAACTAACGCTAGCTTCTTGCGCAAGCTACGTAGGTTTACAGATTTTATATCATGCCCATCGATACAGAGATTTCCGTTGCTCGGATCGTAGAATCTCATGATTAGTCCGATCACTGTGCTCTTTCCCGAACCACTAGGTCCCACGACCGCAAGACTCTTCCCGGCTGAAACTCGGAGATTTAGATTTTTGAAAATGGCGATTTCGGGTCTAGTGGGATACGCAAAGCTCACGTTTCTAAACTCTATATCTCCTTTGATATGAGTGACCAATCTTGAGTTAGGCTGGTCTGGAGGTATTTCAGTCTCTCTATGTAAAACCCTAAATACGGACCCGAGTGCTTGTGTGCCCTTCACGATATCTGGGGTTAACGCAAGCGTTTCCGCTACGGAGTAAGCAGTGACGAGCAATACCATGAAAGATTTGATACTATCCTCAAAGTTGGTCTCGTTGCGCTTAATCAGAACTGAGATATACCAGAGACCAAGTGCGTAGGAACAGAACGCGAGACACTGTGACAAACCGTATCCAAATCCCGAGATATGACCTCTGAGTAAGGCACTCTTGGTGGGTTTGCTTAGTTCACAAGTAAACTGTTCTGAGATTTGCTTTTCAGCACTAAATGCAGCGACGGTTCTTATATTCGAAATCGCTTCACGCGCCAATGAAGTTGCCCTAGAGTAAGCCCTTGTGTAATCTCCTCCAAAGCCTTTTAGAAATAATTGCTGTAAAATATAACATTCAAGCTTATTCAGTTTCAAGATTCAAAATTTGGTTTGAGAGGAACTTTGATTTTGAGTTACCTCGGTAAGTGAAGCGGCAATGAGAAGAGGAAAACAAGCTGTTACGACAGCTGCAACACGCCAACTGTAGAAAAAGGCAAGTGCTAAGGCTGTGATTGTAAGAGACAAGTTTTGGACTATTGTCGATAGACGATCCGCTATAGCACTCCTCACCAAGGTTGCATCAGCAGCTAAGATTGAAGTGAGTGAGCCAGTGTTGTTCTCATCCAGATCAAACCATCCAATCTCATTTGAAAGAATCGCTGCAGTTGTTGTATACATTTATAAGTATTCAAGAATCGAATCAATCCAAAACAGAGATGTTTGAATAAAATTGTGTTTACCTGAGAACAAGGATAAGCGAACCCGAGAAGTAAGACGCTCTCCCATTAGTGTATAGAAGTAATGTTGGAGAATGTATATAGGCGCTGTTACTATTCCAGCTCCAACAAAGATAATAGCTACCTTATCGACTTCACGCTTGATCAGACTAGGAAAAGGTGAATAAAACGTGGTTAACACGTAAGCAAGCCCCATGGAGAACAATGCCGGTTGTGATCCGGCAAGAACGGCACCAATTGAGCCAAGTAATGCATAAAGCCATTCTGGAGCATTCAACTTTATTAGTTCCCATATCATTGAGGACGAGCTTATTAAATCTTCGCCTTTTGAATCTTTTTCAGTCTTCTCTTGGTCTTCCCTGAAGCTTGAAGTCCTTCTTGAGCTAAAAACTCTTCTTGAACTATATGATCCAGCTTGAGACCTACAAGATTCATACATGACTGATCTCAAGTTTTCTTGAGGTTCTGTGTCTTGACAATTTACAAGAGTGGCATAATCTCCTCCTCTTGATATCAGTTCTGAGTGACTTCCGGTTTCCCTAACTTGACCATCTCTCAAGACAACAATCTTGTCAACATTTCGAATGGTGGATAATCTATGTGCAATGACGATTGTTGTTCTTTTTTCCATGACATTGTCAAGTGCTTGCTGAACAATCTTCTCTGATTCGGCATCAAGAGCGCTTGTTGCTTCATCTAAAAGTAATA
>Ga0041059_1000184_pt1 | contig 40274 bp, 39 predicted proteins | sample AraColnosormetaG_FD_56232 | JGI IMG/M metagenome (GOLD analysis project Ga0041059, IMG submission 56232) | Arabidopsis roots microbial communities from North Carolina, USA - Col MF nosort | ecosystem: Host-associated > Plants > Roots > Unclassified | place: USA: North Carolina | collected...
TATATATATATATATATATATATATATATATATGTATATATAGTAAACTAAGAAAAGAACTACTATGTATTATTTTTTATTTTTTTTGTTATAAATTTATTGTAGGAAATAATTGTTGTACCTGAAGGAAGATGTAGCTCAAGAATGTCGATGTCTTCCGTTCTTCTCCATCGACAAAAGGGTTCGATTTCATCGTAAAAGTGTGTCTGTGAACCTTCCATATTTACTGCCATTTCGTTAAAAATTTCAATGAACACGAAAAATAAACAAAAATATATTACTGAAAATCTCTCTCTTGTTTTCAATTTGTTGGAAATCAATATTGCCTGGTGATTGTGATGATGACCCATCTAATTGCTTCTATTTATATAATTTGTTCTGTGCATGCAGTTTCTTCTTGGATCTCCTATGTACTGAATGATTCGTTTATTACCCTTAAAGATTTGCTTTAAAAATTAATTTATTTCACTCTTTCGAGTTTATATAGTTTGTTGTATCTTGTGAAATTGGTGTTTCATCACATGCACATATCTTCGTCTATGTGGTTCCAAATATTCTTTTGTTCTTTTTATTTTACCATGCATTGCTTTATTACTTACACATAATGACAATTTTGCTGGTCATTGATTAGAACATCGTTTTAATATCGAATGGGATGTCGAGTTGAATATTTTGACAACGTTCGTTGGCTGGGTCATGAATGAAGTCAGAATACCATTTCTTTTTCATTAAACAATGCTATTTTTTTCCCGCAAAACAATGCTATTGGGCTCATTTTGGGCTTAAAATGTTTTGCGTAATCTCAATGTTTGTGGGGCTTTTAGTTTTTAGCCCATGTATGGTTTGATAACTTTAGTAACTCGTGAGAAAAAAAAAAGCTTCGTTCTCAATCCCAATTCGAAATCCTAGCTGAAGTCTATGCTCCATAATCAAATCCAGTTCATCAGAGATCAAAGATGGCTATTGCACGAACTGGAGTTTATGTTGATGATTACCTTGAGTGTAAGATCCATAATTTCTCTCTTTATTTGATAAATTTTCTCTAATTAGTTCGAATTTTAGGGTTTTAATTGTACAATTCGGAAATTCAATTTCATGTAGATGCAAGCACTTTCCCTGCAGAGCTACAAAGATTACTAAACACAGTTCGCGAACTAGACGAGAGATCTCAATGTAAATTTTTGTTATTACATTGTTCTCTTGCGTATGTTTCTTTGTGTGTTTCGTGAATTGATTATGTTTGTGTTTTGTTTGTCGTTGGAAGCGCTTATAAATCAGACAAGACAGCAAACTAAGTATTGCTTAGGGCTTGCTTCACAGAGTTCTAAAAAGGGTAATGGTAATCATTACAATAATGGTGGTCTTGATGAAGAGGAAACGATTGAGAAAATGCGTAAAGAGATTGAGTCTAGTCAGGAAAATGCGTTAAGTTTGTGTACCGAGAAGGTTTTATTGGCCCGACAAGCGTATGATCTTGTAAGTTATATATTCCTCTAAGGCTTCCTCTTGCTATTTAAGTATATTTGCTGCTGTGAATGTTTTGTTGTCTGTCACGAAAACATTGATGGATGTGTATGTATTAATTCAATCAGAATCTTTGTTGCTAAAGTCTGAATATAGCTCCTTTGGTTGTTTCAGCCAGTTTTGGTGTTGTGGTAATTATTATGTTTATTCTGGTTGTAGATAGATAGTCATGTAAAACGACTTGATGAAGATCTGAATAATTTTGCAGAAGATTTAAAGCAAGGTATGTGATTTTAGCTCAGGAGCTGTCTAGTTACTGTTATCTTAAGGGAATTGATTAGAACTATATTTTTCATATTCTAATGCTTATTCATGCTAATTATTCCAAGAGTTTTGTTAATATGTGTGTCAAAATTGATCGATTGAGGTTATTAAGTTCGTAATTGATTGAGCATGTATCCTTACGGCAAGAGTCAATCTCTTGTGTGGAATCCTTGTATACGTCTTGTTTTATCAATAAAAGGGTCACATGTGCTTATAACTCTTTTAAACTTCCTCTTGAACAACCCCTTAAGGGTTGGTAAAAACATGCGTTTCACCTGCATAAACTTTAGTCAGTGCACATCGATTAGTGTCAAGCTTCAGAGACACATAAAATGTTTATCTTCAGTCTTGTCAAATCATTAGTGGCATTACTTTCATTTTTCTATCGTGGTCATATGATAAACTTTTCAATGATGCATTGATGAAGTAGTTAAACGTTTTCAGTATTGGCGTTCTCTGTATTTATCATGTTTGTTCTTCTCTATCAGAGGGAAAAATTCCACCAGACGAGCCCTCTGTTCTTCCTCCACTACCTATAGTTCCTAAAGCGGAAAAGCGTAAGTCCTTCTATGGCACACCTCAGCCCAAGAAGATTGATTATAGAGATAGAGACTGGGATCGTGACAGGGATTTTGAGCTCATGCCTCCTCCAGGAAGCAATCGGAAAGACCTTATGCCAATTGAAGAGCAGCCAATCGATCCAAACGAACCAACTTACTGTGTCTGCCATCAGGTCCTGAATACATAAATTTTGCAAAATCTGTAAGTTGCCTGATCCTGTTGTGATCTTTGGTTAACATTTTCGTTATTTGTTTCAGGTGTCCTTTGGAGACATGATTGCCTGTGACAATGAGAATGTGAGCCTGCTCTCCCAGCATCTTATTATTTATTTTTTAATGTATAGCTGTTATGATGAAACCTTTTGTTCCTGTTTCGACAGTGCCAAGGAGGTGAATGGTTTCACTATACATGCGTTGGCCTCACACCTGAGACCAGATTCAAAGGGAAATGGTACTGCCCCACCTGCAGACTCCTCCCACAGTCACACTAATATCATTTGTACCTGTGAGAAGGTATTGCTTTACTATCATCAGAACTAAGCTCTCCTCCTGCAATTTCCATGCATTCTGTAGCTAATATAATACGTATGGAGATTTGCACGTACTTATGATATTAATTCTCATAGGTGCCACTGGCATCTTCTTTGGCACCTTCCCTTCATGACCAATGCCACCAAACTCATCTTTCTTGTTACCCAACATCTAGCAAGTGCAAGTAGAAGCAAACTTTAGATGGAGAAATCATCATGTTTTGTAAACCTCGGGTTAATTCGTGGAGCATATATTTTGTATATCAATTGTATTTGGGTATTGGTGGGCATTTTCCGTTTTATTCTACTAGTATCGATATTTACATCTGCTTCTTTCTTTCTTTTTTCCCCTCAAACCATGAGCCTTTGTATTGATCAAATGACATGTACAAAGGTTTTGTTCATCAGAAGGAATTTCACTAAAATAAAAAATTGCTTGATATTTTATTCTTGCTGTTTATATATGAAAAAAGAGAATCCATTGTGAGCAGCTGGTTTGATGTGTCTAGATCGATAGAGGGTGTACATATATCAGTGCTAGATAAGTTAGTTACTCCCTTAGTTTGAGAAGTACTACTTGTTTTGACTCTATTAAGGAATACTGATATTATTGTAGTTTAGAGAGGAGAGATGCTTCACAGAACAGACCCACTTCTGCTTCAGAGGCAATGCTGTGTTTGGGACTAGTAAACTAAACTTCTACAAGGCCAAATCGATTCCTAAACATATGTCAAAATGGATCCATTAGATTAGTCCTTTTTAGCCTTAAAACCATTAGTACAGTATAAAATTTGTGGTCGATCTGTAATCATCCTCTTAGTATAATAATCTCAAACTCAAATATAATAACACCACAGTAGCATTTATTTGTTCACGGATATTCACACACCGTCTCAACTAAAATAATTTGAAAATGCAGATCACTAGATCTAGAGACTTGAGAATGGGACCCAATGCAACAATATAGAGCGGTGAGATTTCGAATAGAGAGATTTGAATTTAAAAATCTCCGATCTATTTTTTGTTAAACACGAGAAAATATAATTATTTAATAAATAAAAAAAGACAAAAAGATTCATATTACAACAGATGGCGACAACTGACATTGAAAAAGACAAAACAGCTTCAAACAAAATAAAGAAGAAGCAGACACATACATACACAAACAAAAAAAAACTAAACCCCAAACATTTTTTGAAAAATGTGTTATCTGTTGAACCGCGGGATTTTTCATTTGTAAGGTTTCCGCCACACACTTTTTGATTTTCTCATTCCAAGGTTTCACTTTGCTACTTCACATCGATTTCATTTGCTTTTGAATTCTCCAAAGGTTTCATCTTTGTACGGTCAAACCAAATAATTAGCTGAGAGCTCCCAGTATAAGAAGCAGGTACGGATCTGTTCTGAGATTCATGGTTCTGTAATTTTTGCTATTATCTCGTGAAGTTGTCTGGGTCTCAGTTTTCTCGTATTGGATGTCTTTATTTCTGGTCTGAATCGAGTCTGCAAGAATGAGATTTGAAAATGTAGCTTAAAGTATTTTGACTTTAAGCAGAAATCTTACGATTTTAGTGTGATATTTCCTTCTGTTGTGCAGTTGGAATAATTGTTTTGTCTTGAAATTTTTGCTATTTTCTCGTGTAGTTGTCTGATTTGGAGTTAGTTGTCTGGTTCTCATTTTCCTCGTATATGAGTCTTTATTTCTGGTCTGAATCAAACTTGCAAACATGAAATTTGAAAATGTAGGTTAAAGTTTATGACTTTAAGAATAAACTCTATGCTGTTGGTGTTATTTGTCTTGTGTGTTGCAGTTGAAAATTAGCTGTCTGGTTCCCAATTATCTCGTATACGGTGTTTATTGGTTTCAATCGAGTTTGCAAGGCTGAGATTTGAAATATAGCTAAAGTTTATGACTTTAAGAAGTAGCCTTATGTTGTTGGTGTGATTTTTTCTTGTGTGGTGCAGGTTGAGTAATGGGTTTGAATCTGAATCCAATATTGAGACAAGAACTGGCTAATCTTGACAAAGACACAGAGAGTCGTAAATCAGCAATGAAAGCTCTTAAATCTTATGTGAAGGACTTGGATTCAAAGGCTATTCCTGGTTTTCTAGCTCAAGTTTTCGAGACTAAAGAAACCAACTCTTTGTCCGGTGAATACACGATTTCGCTTTATGAAATCCTTGCTCGTGTTCATGGACCTAACATTGTGCCTCAGATTGATACAATCATGTCCACTATTGTCAAGACTTTGGCTTCTAGTGCTGGTTCTTTCCCTCTTCAACAAGCGTGTTCGAAAGTTATTCCGGCGATTGCTCGATATGGGATCGATCCGACTACTACAGAAGACAAGAAACGAGTTATAATCCACTCTTTGTGTAAGCCTCTTACGGATTCTCTATTGGCCTCTCAAGAGAGCCTTACTTCAGGGGCTGCTTTGTGTTTGAAGGCTCTTGTGGATAGTGACAATTGGCGGTTTGCTTCGGATGAGATGGTGAACAGGGTTTGTCAAAATGTGGTAGTTGCGTTGGACTCAAACTCCAACCAAACACATCTTCAAATGGGTTTGGTTATGTCACTTGCCAAGCATAATCCTTTGATTGTTGAAGCTTATGCAAGGTTGCTGATACACACGGGGTTGCGAATTCTAGGATTTGGAGTATCTGAAGGAAACTCGCAGAAACGATTATCAGCAGTCCAAATGTTGAACTTCCTTATGAAGTGCTTGGATCCGAGAAGCATATACTCGGAAGTTGAGTTGATAATAAAAGAAATGGAGAGGTGTCAATCTGACCAAATGGCTTATGTTAGAGGAGCTGCTTATGAAGCAATGATGACTTCAAAAAGAATAGCGGCAGAGCTCGAGTCGAAGATGGAGAAAGGTTGTCGTTCTGTTACTGGTTCGAATTTCAGTCGAAGAAACTGTTCGTCCATTGTTCCTGATTACTCCTTATCACCTGAATCACAGACTCTAGGCTCTTTTAGCGGGTATGATTCTCCGGTTGAGTCCTCGCCTATTTCTCATACTTCTTGTAACTCTGAATTTGATCGGAGGAGTGTGAACCGCAAACTTTGGAGACGTGATGAGAATGGAGGAGTGGTTGATATCTCTTTAAAGGATGGTCTTTTCTCCCGTGTAACTAAAGGAAGCACCACTGTCTCTGATTCACCTCTTGTACCGTATGATACTTGTGAAAATGGAGATGAATTTGAAGGGTTTCTAATGGAAAGTTTGAGAAACACCACTCCTAGTCCTCAGGTGAACATCAATCCATCTTTGTTGTATGTTTGTTAGTTTCATTTATGTTAAACATTTCTGACTTTTCTGATACACAGAGACAGCGTTCACGTCGCATCAATGCTGAAGATTTCAACATCTTCAGCACTCCACGGAAGCTAATCAGCTCTCTTCAATATCCTGATGATGTTGATTTAGATCATTCAGACATCCAAAGTCCAATACTGAGAGGCGAGAGAGAGAAAACCATAGGATCTCGCAAGAATCCTAAACTCAGAAAGCAATTTCCAACCATGGTGGAAACAATGTCATCAACTATCACAGTTAGTGAAGACACAGCTCAAACACAGATGATAACCGGTAAGAAGAAGAAGAAGAAGATGAGCTATGCCAAACTCGTTATTGCGATATCTTTTGTTGTGGTGGCTCTCTTCGCAACTGTGATATTGATGGTGAATCAAGATGATGATGTTGGTTACTACACTGTCCCTACATGATTCACCTCTTATTGGTGTTAAGTTTAATCGTAGTGTAGCAGAGAGAGTAGTTTAGCTATTTAATTACGTGTTAGTTGTTTGTAATGAACTTGATACAAGATGTAGTAGAATCTTCTTCTACTTGTTGTTCTCATTTTGTTTTGTATGGAAATGTTAAGAATATAAACGATGTTAGTACAAAAGGCTTCAAAAGAGAATGGTGTGTGGAATTAGCAGATATGCGGATCCGGTATAATCCGGGATGAGAACACATTGGCTATATTTATACATAGAACCGGTTCAAGGTTGATAATTTTTTCCGGTTTAATCAAACCGGTTCGAGCAATTTATTAGCTTCGAGAAAAGGAACAATTTATTCACTCGTTAAGGGTTTTGCGCACATCCGCCTCATGATGACAAACTCCGATTCCGACCACTGTACTCCGGCGAAAACCTCAATTTCTGGGGATGGATTAGAAAAAGAGAGCGACTTTAAGAAGCAACTGAACTCTGAGATAGATCCACAAGCTTCTTCCTCGCAAAACGATGCAATAACTATGGAAGATGGAGCCGTCTCTGTAAACAATAGGGATCTGCAAGAGATAAAGGAATCATCCTTCTCTAAAGGAAGTGAGCAATATCGAGTTGATGGAGCCCTTGAAGAAAGTTTGAATTTTGAGGAGAAGGAACAAGAATCTGAAGCTCAGAGACTATTGGAAGCAGAGAAGAGAAGATTGCTGGCTGAAATCGAACTTGGGTCAATCTTTAGGAAGAGTGTTGATGTGGATACGTTGCCTAAGATCGAAGAGACGATGGATAATGATGTTGATAAGATTGAATTGGTTGATCATACTGCGTTGGTTGATGTTGTTCATCATCCTAAGAGACCAGGGACTGCTCAAAATGAGAAGGATACACCTAGAAAGCTTAAGAAAATTGGAGATAAGAGAAATGTTATTGAGGGGAGTGGAGTAGAAAACAATGGGAAGCAGTTTAGGAGATTGTACACTAGGAAACAATTGGAGTCAATGAGGTTTGCCCACATTGTGAATCAGAAGAACCTGTGGAGTGAGATGTATTCTAGGATTCTACCTGAGGTGGTGACTGAGTATGAAAGTTTAGTTTATGTGAAGAATTACAAGAGTTCAAAGTCTAATCGTGTTCGTGGGCGAACGGAGAGTGGCAATGGTAATCTCGATAACCTCGCAGATGCTTTGTTTGTCTCTTATTCCTTGCATTCTTCACCTGACTGTTTTGTTTTTCTTGTTGTTGGTTGAGAATAACTTTAGGTGTATCAAATTTAGATAGATAGGTCTAAGAAATAGGAGTAAATATGTTGCACTTTTCCGGGTTTTGTGGTGTTTTCTTTCTCAAATGGGTCATCACATACAAATCCAGTCTGCTTTAGTATCAGTGAGTTTCGGCAGTGGTTTTTCCTATTAAACAACTTCAATGGTTTCTTGTTGCTAAGCATCTTTTTCATGGTTTGGATGTCTGTCTGTTTTCCTGCTCGAGAGCTCTTTTCGTGTTTCTTGATCTGTTCTTCATTTTTAATTCTTCCGTCAGTTCGAGTACATAACTTGTCGTTTTGATAGGGGCCTCTTATTTTCTTTTCCACAGGTCCCATATCTGCTGTACCAAGACGTAACTGTGTGAATATATTTGTACATTGAGCTGTCAGCTGAAGAGATTTGTCAAAGTCCATTTTTCACCAATTTTCTCGTTTCTTAGACACAATACAAGTCCCTTTTTTTCTTTCTTTTTTCTATGAGCTAACAGCCTAATACCTCATACATTCATTCTGTATATAGATTGTTTTGTTCAGGTTATAAAGGACATAGGAGTTTCTTTTGGTTCAAATTATATAGGGCCATTAGTCTTTGGCTAAAGTTGTACATGTTCATACATTTTCAATAAAAATAGTGCATTCACACTCAGAACCTTAAAGTTATTATGTATTTTGATGGACTTATTTCTTCTCTGTTTCTATGCACGCTCATTTCTGTTGTGTTTAGAAATCCTTTTGTTTGTTCCTGTTACTTACCTTGTATGATTATTTCTTCAGAAGAAAATTTGGGGACTGAAGAAGGAACGGAGGACCCTGAAGACTACACTGACGATAATGATGATTACAATAGCATTTTGAGACCTGCGTTTGAAGTAGATGGAGAACCTGATTTTAGTACTGGACCACCAGAAGATGGGCTTGAATATTTAAGACGAGTCAGGTATATTATCTCTCTGTTTCCATCTTTCTGTGTCTTTACACTTTTAAACTTTTGGTATTATGGTTAAGTTGTTTTGTTTCCTCAATTTAGGTGGGAGGCTAAGGGAATTCCGAATGTAAGAGTAGCCAAGATAGATGAAAGCACGTACATAAAGAAAGAGCAAAGTGTTTATATGCCACTAATTCCTGAAATCCCCAAATGTCCAGAGTACCTGTTACCCATGAAGGAATGGGAGGACTCGTTGCTTTTGGACTTTGTACACCTTCGCCAGGTATTTTTTCCTGATATTTCATCTGACTTACATGGTTGGTTAATAGCAGTCTCTCTCTTAATAGACGAAAATGAAAGTAAGTGTTGTTATTTTTACAGACTCTAACACAAAGTGCCAACAGCTGTGAGGATGAGATAATATCAAGTCAGTGTGTAGAAGATTTGCTTGTGGAGATGTTCAATAAGCATCTCCACACAGAGGAGGATGAGTCTTTTGGTGAGGTGGTAACAGACATACAAGGAATGGACTCGGTGACGCGGGTATCAAAGCTGAAAAAGCGTATATGTTTGGTTGAGAAGGAGAGCGGTTTACAGAGTAGCGATTGCAAATGGGTAGTAGCGTTGTGTGCATCATTGGAGACTCCTTTGGATGCCGATACTTGTGCTTGTCTAAGGGGTCTTCTGAGGAAGTGTGCTAGTGTTCGTGCAGAGACATCATTAGAGGTTGGAGATGAAGAAGTTATCACCATGGCAAATATGCTCATCACCATCGCCGGCAGATACTTTGGCCAAATGGGACAGTAATAAGTGAAGAAGAGAGTGGACATGACATGCCCTTACTTTTCTCTCATATGTGCTTTTGAATCTTACATGAGCTTTAATGCCATTTTTTGTAGTGTCCCCTTTGTTATGTCATCTGTGATGTTCGGAATCATCGTATTTGTGCGAAGTAAGCTCTTTTTTTTTGGGATCTTGTTGAGGTTATTGAGATCTTCACAACTTCCGTGGATCGGCTAGATAGAGTCTTCTTATCATACCGAGTTCTATCATTGTCATTGTTGAAGGAAATTACAAGAACTACGTTGCTGTAGTGGTTTCAATTTGTTACAATTCAGTTTAAGTGCTCTTTGTTTCTTCTTCGTTTGGATATTGCACCAAATAGTAGTCAGATACTACGTTTGGATGCAATCTTTGATATTATTGTTACAAAGAAAAAAAGAATAAAGAAAAACATGTAATACATATGTAATATACTTCGAAACATATGTAATTTTGCAGTTCCCAAAACAATGTTCTTTTTGTTTTTGACATGGTAATATGAAATTACTTTTATAAACAGATGTTTCAAATAATATTTGCGAATTTTAATATTTTTGGTTACAGAATTAGTTTGTACGAGTATGTTAGTTCTATCTTAATTATTAATAATTTAATAGATAATCATATTTTATCATAACAGAAATATTTTGTTTTATAATTTAGATGATAACCAATTTGAATTACTGATGACAGAAAAAATAGCAGTTTGAATTACTCATCCAAGAAAATACTAGTACTTAAAAGACATGTAATTATTAGATTAATTTAGTTTAACGCATTCAGACCAATAAGTAGATAATCTTACTACATACTGCAGCCGGCCTGAAGAACCTATGCATTATTTAAGCTATTGCTTATAAGAAAAATTAACTGTGATTATGTTATTATCTACTGGTCTAATAATGTTGTATAATGCTCAGTTTGGTGGACATTGGTTTCACTCTCGTCTATTGATTTCAAGATGTTACATTGTATGTTGGTTGTCCTGTGATTCATATCCGTGTACCAGTAAAAACTCAAAAATCCTCTTAAACACACAGAGAGACATGGTGACGATAAAACGACGGCGTATTTGCGGTTTGACTCTTGTTCCCCAAAGTCTCAACTCTCAAGGTCGTTGGGTGGTCCAATCTCAAATCTGAATGGAGGAAGTGATGATTTCTCCGGTGGAGCACGACCCTCAGGGCCAGGTTAAGCAGCAGCAAGCGGCCGGCGTTGGTATACTGCTTCAGATTATGATGCTCGTGCTTTCCTTCGTTCTCGGCCATGTCCTCCGCCGTCATCGATTCCACTATCTTCCTGAAGCCAGCGGTTCGCTTCTCATTGGTATAATCCTTTCTCTCTTCCTTTGGCTTTTGCTCTCTCTCTCTTTGATTTCTCTTATCCCTAGCTTCTTCTTCCGTCGTAATTTTCAGGTTTAATCGTCGGTATACTTGCTAATATCTCCGATACTGAGACTAGCATTAGGTTTTGCCCTCCTCCAAGTATCCCTGAGTTTTCCCTTTTATCGTTTCCTCGCTCACTGGTTTGTTCTTTCTACTCTGTATCAGGACGTGGTTTAATTTCCACGAAGAGTTCTTCTTCTTGTTTTTGTTGCCTCCCATCATATTATATCCTTTGCTTCAATATCTGCATTTCATCCTTCAAATTCGCTGCTGCTATGCTATGTATAATGGATGTCATTTTCCTTGACATCATTCATTTGTTTGAACCCAGTCAGGTTTCAGTCTTCAACCTGTAAGTGCTTATCTTTCTTTCTTCCACAATAGCTGACTTGAACAGTAGCTAAGATCATTTTTGTATGGATGCAGAAACCATTCTTTTCTAACTTTGGAGCCATTGTTACCTTTGCTATCATCGGAACTTTTGTCGCTTCAGTTGTTACTGGTGGTCTGGTGTAGGGATCATCACCCTCTTCTTTCTTAGCTTCTTTGTTTTGCTTCTACCTTATCTGTTTTTCCCGCCTTTTTTGCAGTTATCTTGGCGGCTCTATGTATCTCATGTATAAACTTCCCTTTGTTGAGTGTCTTATGTTTGGTGCACTTATATCAGCTACGGACCCTGTCACTGTACTCTCTATATTCCAGGTGCTTCTGCTTTTCCTTTTACTATCAGTTTCCACAGGATACAAGTATTCGCATGTATTTTCCCTAAAATGATGCCTTGCATTGTGATGAACATTTATTTGATGGCAGGATGTGGGCACCGATGTTAACCTGTATGCTTTGGTCTTTGGAGAATCAGTTCTGAATGATGCTGTGAGTTTTTATTATCTGCTGCGATATTGGGCTCTTCCTTTTAAGTATATATGCAAACGAAAAACCACAACACTCACTAACTCCATCAAATGGGTTTTCGTGTATGTGGTGCGCCTCGTAGATGGCAATATCATTGTACAGGTCTGTATATCACATGATTCTTTTCCTTTTAGATACCTTTTAAGCAAAGTATTAAAGTACAATATAAAAACTTTCGATGCAGAACAATGTCCTTAGTAAACCGCCAGTCCTCGTCTGGGGAACATTTTTTCATGGTGGTGATCAGGTTTTTTGAGACTTTTGCTGGCTCAATGTCTGCAGGTCTGTTTGCTCTTATTCCTTCTTGATCCTTCATCACAGTTTTTATAACAATATTAGTCTCATCAAAGTCCCTCCTACCAAACTAGACGCACTATTATCTAAACAATGAACAAAAGACTAGTCGACTAGGTTTCTTTGTGAAGATTCATAGAACCAAAATAAGCAATAATTAACTTGAACTGAAACGGTCGTATTAGTTACCCTTTGAATCAGGGAATCTTTTTCTTTTAAAGTCCTTCACAGTCACATATACATCTACATATATAAGACCTGATTTTTTTCTATATATATAAGACCTGTTATTTTCTTCGTTTTCTTTTCTCCCAGAATAAATAGTTCTGCCAATAGCTTCTAACCGATTCCTTCATCGACTTCATATATTGCTTAAACATACTAACAGTCTTAATATTATTCTGCAGGGGTTGGGGTTGGATTCACTTCAGCTTTAATATCCTTCCTCGAATCCTCTATTTTTCTTATTAGATGTCACATGGCCAAAAATGTATTGTAAAATCTTAACTCAGAACACCTCTTTAAGTATGCAGGATTGGACACCGAGAAGTAAGTGCCATATCTTTTCTTAACTCTTTCTATACTGTTGTATTTACATTGTTAATACTCTCTGAACATATTGTAAATGTAATGTCTCTGTTTTCTCTTTTCTCTACCTCAGTCTTCAGAACTTGGAGTGTTGTCTCTTTGTACTTTTCCCGTATTTTTCGTAAGTAGACAAAACAACTCTCCTCCTGTCTCTTCGTATTTATGACAACACTTCTTCCCCCTAATGTATTCTGGTTATTCTGTAAGATACATGCTTGCAGAAGGTGTTGGTCTCTCCGGCATTGTTTCTATACTCTTCACAGGAATTGTAATCGCCGAGTCATTGTAGCTTTTACATCTTAGTTGATGTTAATATCTTGGAAAGACATATTTAGGCTGCCTAATATAGTGCTACTGTAGGTTATGAAGCGCTACACTTTCTCAAATCTCTCAGAAGCTTCACAGAGTTTCGTATCTTCTTTTTTTCACTTGATATCTTCGCTAGCAGAAACTTTCACGTGAGTCCAGAGCAATAACATCCATTGTTGGATAACAATTTCTACGCTTAAAGTTCTATTAGATTGATATTGATTTGTTTAATGCTTTTCTAGGTTCATTTACATGGGATTTGATATTGCCATGGAGCAGCATAGCTGGTCCCATGTTGGGTTTATCCTTTTCTCTATTGTATCCTCATTTACTGATCGTCAGTGATTGTATGCAGTGTTAGTCAGTGTTGTAAATCCTTGACTTTACCTTTTGCTTCTGCGTTTCATGACTGACATCAGTTGTTTATTGGCGTGGCTAGGTGACTAAATGCTTTTTTATCCTGGCTGATCGCTTCATTATCACCATGGTTTTCGATTCGGATTTACCTATATGTTCTGCAATGCTTTTCTCACGCAGGGCTGTCAATGTATTTGGGTGTGCATATTTGGTCAACCTATTTAGACAGGAGAACCAGAAGATACCTATGAAGCACCAAAAAGCCCTTTGGTATAGTGGTGAGTTGAGCTAATAGCTTTTGTTCTTGTCTCCTGATGCCCATTTTTATATCTACAAACTATTAAAACTTGTACACATATTGGCACATCGATAGGACTTCGAGGGGCAATGGCATTTGCACTTGCACTTCAATCACTTCATGATCTACCAGAGGGTCACGGCCAAATCATCTTTACTGCAACCACAACTATTGTTGTTGTCACGGTAACTTTCGTATTCTCTCCATGAAAAGCATCTATGTTATTTCCAGTGGTAGTATACATAAGAATCAGCGAGAGTTGGAGAATAATACATAGGCTGCGTTTCTTATCCATTGCAGTAATATTTCAGGTTTTACTAATAGGAGGTTCGACAGGTAAAATGTTGGAAGCTTTGGAAGTTGTAGGTGACGATCTTGATGACTCCATGTCTGAAGTAAACTCTCGACGATCTACTCTAATATCTTTGAAGTAAAGTTGTGTATGTACTTTTTCTAACGCTCCCAGATACGTGGTTAGGGCTTTGAAGAGAGCGATCATCAGTATGTCCCTCCTCCTTTTAGCATTGGAGCTTCATCTGACGAGGATACATCATCATCAGGAAGCAGGTTCAAGATGAAGCTGAAGGAGTTTCACAAAACGTAAGAATAAGAGAATGGCTTAGTATGTTTTCCTGAGTAAAAAGCGATATTTGCAATTTTTTGGGACTCACTTGACAAAACTTTGCAGCACTACATCATTCACCGCGTTGGACAAAAACTTTCTGACTCCGTTCTTCACAACTAATAGTGGAGATGGAGATGGAGATGGGGAGTAGCATGGAAAAGATGTGTATTTGTGGTCCAGGCCAAGCTATAATTAGAGTACACATATGTCTATGTAAGATTAACACTGGTTGATTTTACCTCTCGCAAAATGCCCACTATAAAGTTGACGATTTCCAAGACATTTCGAAATATTATATAGATGTATTTATTGTGGTACATACAATTACCATGTCAATAATCTATTACAAGAAGAAACTGAGCTCATGTGTGGGGGTGAACATAAGCATGCTCTCACCAAAATACTCAAAAAGAGGAAAGAGATAGTTGTCGACGTCAGTGCCTGCAGCAGCTGAAGTCTTCGGAGCAATTGTTGAGGGACTATTGTGGTGCCGTGCATCTGCATCTGTGTGGGACTGTTGAGGGACTGTTGTGGTTCCGCGCATCTGCATTTGTGTGGAGCTCATTTGTATAATTCCCCCTACTGCTATCTTCTTCAGTGGTGGTTGATGAGTTAAGTTGTCACTGCTTGCTTTGCGTTTACCTTGGCCGAAGAAAAAAATTATTTAAGAACGCGTATCTCCGTGTTTAGAACGCCAAAAGAAAAAAAAAGAATGAGACCAGATTTTATACTTTGCCTGGGGCTGGTGAGCTTTCCATTTGTCTTCCAGACAGAGCTAGTTGGAGGAGACAGCAGTGTCTCAGATGTTTTAAGCCGTTCATATAGGCATCGACCAGCTGCCACCTATGGAAAGTTAAAGTTTATATGCTCTCCTGCCTGTTTTGCAACACGAGATTGAAAGCAAACAAGTTTTCTAATTTCTGTATCAAACTAGAAAGCATACTCACCATCAACGCTCCATAAACAAGCCAAGCCCCATGCCTCTTAGCTTCTTCCTTCTGCTTCTCAAGTCCCATTTCAGGTAAAAGAAGCAGCAAATACGGCCCTAGGTTTGGGAGAACAAGAAAGCGAACCTAGACAAAGGTATAAAGCAAGAAAATACTTACGGACGACCAAAGGATATATATCTTAAGGTTCAATTGCAGGTTTAATAACTTTATCGAGGATGTCGGATCATGCTACTATTAGTTTTAAACTTATGCTTTCTTATGTAAAAATTCTAGACGCACAACCTAAAGTGCTACTCTTCGTTATGATAATCAAGAAGCATCAAGAGGAAGTACCATATTAAGCCCAAGGGCTACCATCCCTTGAATTGCCCCATAGTGTTGTGGGAGTGCCTTGGTTGGGTCCAAAAAGGTATGAAGCAGTGATCTTGTGACACGTGGCAACAAATTGTGATAAACGTGTCCAAACCTGTAAAAAGTTCACTAATGTGATTGCAAGTTATATGGTTGTATAAGATGCATGAAATCACAAAGCAAGAATGTAACATTAACCTTTTGCACGTTGAAGCAACTGTGCTGGCAGTGAAGTTTCTCAAGTCCCAGTGATTATCAGATGACCTTCTTCCTAAGCGCTTGGCAATAAGGCAAGTGATAATAGACGGCATCAACTGATGCAGCTGAACAGAATACAACAAGTTAAAAGTCAACAGAAGGAGGAGAAGGGAGAAGAGAAACAAAAAAAAACAAAAAAAAAGTGTGCGCACAAAACTTACATATGGCTCAATATGTACATGAGGGTTATGAAGGAGGCTTCTAGCAAGACGCATCAAAGCCAACAAGATTGGATAATTATCCATGTTTTTGACAATCTGGAGAAATTGCAAGCACAAAAAAAGTAGTGAAAATGTGGTCAAGTTAGAATAAAAGTCAAGACTAGAAGTGTTGGATTACAAAGACAAACCTCTTCAGCGATGAAAGAAGTGAAAAAGGGAACTAATGGGTGGAGTCCAGGATCAATTTCCAAGCTGGCGAGTGCTTGTCTAAAGAGGGTGGAGCCAGATTGAGTCAAAGCCCACTCCGTGACTTTGTCAAAGTAAATCTGCATCGAGAGCAAGCAAGGATTATATAGCATTCAAAGAGCGAGGTAAAGACCCAAAAAAAGAAGGGAGTAAAATAACCTGAAGGTCCTTAGAAAGCACCTGTCTAGCAGCCAAGCCATCGTCCTTATATTCCGATCGTTTAAGGTCAGATATGGCTACAAATTGTCATGGAAGAGGGATTAGAAGGAGAAGTAGTAGGTGATGCAAAAGAAGACAAAAGAAATACCTTGGAGAGGAGAATTCTGTGGAATGGAAGGTTGAATACCATCAATTGCCAACCAATGAGAGAAAACAGATGCATCAGGAGGTGCATTTGGTAGAGGAGCTTCGATAACCTGCACAAGAGACCATGAAGGGAAGCTTAATAACAATAAACAACATTTCACCATCTTCTTCATTCATGGCCAATCAATGAAGCTTACATTCTTGAGCTCGACATCTTTGTCATCGAAGAAGTATAGATCTCTGTTCTCAGGAGCTCTCTTGAACCGCATACTTTTGGAGCCAGAGGTAGGCTATACAAAAAAAAGTCAAAATCAGGGTCAACGGTATGAAATAAAAGAAGAAGAGAGGAAGAGGAAACCTCCAAATTCCTGAAATGAAGAGCAGAATCGACATCATGAGCCATTAAAGTGGTGCGTCGAGCATGACGCATGCATTTGATAGCTTCCTGGAGATTGCGACGACAAGTTAAAGAGGAGATTAGAGGGCAAAAGTAAAGTTGAAGTTGATGATATACCTGCATGACCTCTCGGACGCGATACTCGACATCGGGAGCAAGAGCGGCTGAGACGTCCGGAGAAAGAGTGGAGAGTCCAATGCTCTGAGCTATCACTTCAATGGATTCTTTCGTCACCATCCTCCTTGCGCCTTCTTTCTTTTTCGACTTTGAGCGACTGAGTCGAGTCAGTCGTGTTACATTTTCTCACTCTATCAGGCTTTCTCAAATGGGCCCATCGTTAGATTTATTGGGCTTATGATAAATACTCAGCCGGTTTTGAATTTTTAGCTCATCTCGCGTGTTATTTTTAATCAGAACTTCGTTGCACTCGTATCTGTATCAATCTCTCTATTTACTTGCATCTTCAGTCAACGTCAAGTCTGGTAGATTATATACAAAATGGACACCAAACATGTTTCTTATATGTTTCATGACACCCGTTTGCAGATTTACCTGCTGCTTCTGTCTCTTATGTAATCAATCAGGTTTTGATCAGCTTTCACTTGGCACCTCCTTTTGATTCAATCTACCGTACAAAGAATCTTGGGCATCCACGTCCTCTATTCGCCAGTTACGTTCATTGCTCTTCGGGTCTGCCGTTGAGATTTGTAAGATCTTGTTATGGAATTTCGTTAAAGTCCGGCGGTGGCCAATGCTTATATATGTAATGCCAGCCGACTGGATTTGCTGGTACAGGAACGCCTGGGCATCAAGAGGAATTTTAATGGCTCAACGCTACATGTACATGATATTATTCTAAATGATAGATGAGAGGAGAACCAACAAGTACCTCATTAGCTTCATCCAACGCACTGGTGGATTCATCCAGGAGCGCCAGCTTTGGCTGAGACAGCAATAACCGTGCAAAGGCAAGGCGCTGCTGCTCACCAAGTGAGAGAACACTGGACCACTCGTGTATCGAATCAAGACCACCAAAGCGATCCGCTATATGTCCAAGACAAACCTTCTCTAGAGTCCGCATCAGATCATCTGTTGTCGGCTTTTCATTTCCGTCCTCTCTAATCAGCAGAGGTGGTGAACCTAACAAAATCAACGCATTTTTTCTTCAGTCGATTTGCTTTTGGGTTCTATAATCTGCTTGCATAAACTTAAATGGAGTTGAAAGAAATGGTTGTTACTAGACACAAATTTAAACTGAGTACCGTCAATATTACTGCCACCAGGTGTCGTCTCCTCCACAGTTGCACTCCAGGTAGGATAAAGCAATTGCTGACGCAAAGATCCCAGAACCATATAAGGCCTTTGTGGAAGGAACAATACGTCTCCTCTTTTCCCTGAATTTTCCTGAGTATCAGATTTCTCCTGTGTAAAATCTACCTCAGGATCGAGGTAGAACGTGATTTTTCCTTTCCCTGACCTCCAAAGACCAGCCATTGCTCTTAGCAGCGAAGTTTTTCCACTCCCACTAGGACCCATTATCTGTTAAATGGCATTTTTAAGTAACTTCCAATCTACCAGTCACATGCTTTAAACACAAGTAGTCAAAGTGAACTAACCAGTAGGTGATCCTTGTCATATACATCTGCAGATAAGTTGTGAACCAATGTGGTTCCGTTTGTTGGTGTCTGAAGAGTAAGCTCCTCGATCTCCAGACGCTTTTGGTTCGGTTGGGACTTGATTGAACCATTGGTGTCCAGCAGTGAAGAGTTCATCTCACTCTGATATGTCAGCTCAATCTCGTCCACAGTGTCAGATGGATCTCTGAAGATGTTGTTATCCAAAAGATCATCAAATTCACCTGTGTTGGAAGAAGTCTTGATATTGTTAGATGCGTAAAAGGAGAATCCCAACCTACAGCAAATGCAGTTTTTCATTTAGCCGTAGAAGTTGATTTGCAGAAACAATGAAACTTTGTGAATATGTTGTACATAAGACATAATTTAGACCCAATTTTAAGCAGGAAAGTGAACAGCTGACTCGATCTTTTTGTCTGCCCATCACACTCTCAACGGTTACACCCGCATTTTTTTCCGGGTATTCACTCTTAGATATTATAAACAAAATCTTACTACTATACAGTCTAACTATTATCTATATATTCTTATCAAAATCCTACTATACACCACACTCTATACTGTTATAACACAAGAAAATAACTAACTACAGCGACACACTGCAACTTCTACTCTTCGATATTCTAAACAAAACCCTACTACTAAAATATCTATTTCTCACCATCAGGTAACAGAAATTATGGTGATGTGCATATTCTGCGTCTAATGTTGTTCGGTATTGATCTAAGGTCTTGTGTGATCTGTAAGCAACAAGTAGTATATATATAGAACATTAAAAGAGAGTGCAGAATACATAATTAATCTACCTAGTCGATCAATGACAGCAGAAAAAGAGCTGATAGCTTGAAACTGATAGACAACGAGCGAGAAGTCTCCTAGGATATGATTGAATGCAGACACTGACTGGTTAATGACACCAAACTCAATCTTCCCGGAGAAATACATTGGGGCAACAACAGCAACTGGAAGAATCTGAATGAGGTAGCGATATCCATCGGTGAAGAATTCTAGGTTTCTAGATGCTATCAGCAATTCCTGCAGGTGAAAAAATTGAATGTAATTTATTGTGCAATCTATAGATATATATATAAATGGATAAGAAAGCTCGAGAAATTTTACAGTTAAATTATCAAAAGCGCTTCTGAAACGCTGAAGCAGAAGCTGCATTTCATTCTGTTCGCCTCCATAGAAAGCAATAGATTCAGCATTTTCCCTCACTCGTACAAGGCTGTAACGAAAGTCAGCCTCTTTCTTCTCTTGTAGAAAGTTGAGATTCACTAGTCCCTGAACACAAGAGGGAATGTTAATGCAACAAAGCCAAAATCTGAAGCGGAACAGAATAGAGACAATCACACTGCTTAACGAGGCATTGTTGTACCTTGCCAAGAAAGACACTGATGGCTGTACCGCCAAAGGAGTAGAGCAAGAGAACGAGAAAGAGAGGAGGATAAATGGTGAAGAGGATGTTGCTAAAAGAGATGAGATCAATGGTGGCATTAACAAGCGTCAAAGAGAAAGACAAGGCAGTTCCAGTGAAGGAACTCAAATCGTCAACAAGGCGCTGATCAGGATTGTCGATGATAGACTGAGACTGGATCTTGTAAAAGGTTTGATCTTTGAGATAGCGCTGCAGGTAATATTTGGTCATCCATGATCTCCATCTCAGTGATAAAGTCTCTTTTGTATAATCTCGTAGCACAAAGAACTGCAAAATCCAGGGAAAGTGAACAACATCATTCATTGAGATTGGATACAGAGGGAGGAGCGTGAGGAAAACTCACCGGAATGCCGCCGGCGAAAGCACAGAGGTAATAGAACAACTGCTTGGTGAATTGCTCTTGGTCTTTGTCTATTGAACACAGAGAAAAGAGGATCAACAGAGCAAGTTGTTTTTGAAAAGTGAGAAATGAGAGAGAGAGTTGAAGAATTCGTACTGGCGAGAGAATTGTAGAAATCACGGCCGAGGAAATTGAAGCCGACGCTAATGCCGGTGGTGGCGAGAGTAAGGGCGAAGACGGCGGCGAGACGAAGCCTGGCTTGGTCTTTGTCCTCGGAAAACCAATAAGGCGACGCGACTTTGTAGAATTTCTTCCACAGAGTCTTCAACTCCGATGCCTTATCCGGACGAACCGACGGTTGCGGCAACAAAGAAGAACATGATACGGTTCTGAAACGTGGATTTTTCTTCCGATGAAAGTTTCCGATCGATGATTCATGGCGAAGCAAAGAAGAATGGCGTAGGAGAAGGTGAGGAGGACAAACGGGAGCTGTTATCATCAAAATCATCCTCCGTCGTCTTCTTACTAATCCCACATAGCCATAGCAACTTGAGGGAGCAAGAGGGAACACTTATAACTAAAGCTCAACCATTCATTTCTTTGCCAGATAAATAATACAAAGGGAAAGAGAAGATAATGACAACGAGAACGTAGCCATTTCTGTTGATTGGTAGCTTTTACAACAGAGATTATACAGAGAAAGAAGGGCTAAAAAGATTCAATTTTTAACGAATCAATGAGGAGTGAGTCTCGGCTTTGGGAAATCTGAGTTCCTCAATAAATTACCCAATTAGTCTATCTCCTTTTATTCATGCAATAGCCCCTTTTCAGGCTTTAAGTTCTACACCTATGAAAGAGCATCAAATCAAACATCACGCTGCTGAGACTCTTTGCTTTTCAGATTTCCATTCTTTCTTCTCACAACCTGGAGTTGTTGCCTAACAATCTTCTTTTTAACTCCCATGCCACCGCATCAATGAACTCTTCCGTATTCACATACTGATCCCTCCTAACCCTGTTCAAATAGTAGACAAAAACTTATCTTTAAACATTTTTTATTAAGTGCATCAACCTCATCAACTTTCTCTCAAGTTTTAGTCTTACTTGGCTCCGTGGATCAGAAGAGCTAGATCCTTGGTCATTTTGCCAGACTCCACCGTCCCCATGCAAGCTGCTTCTAGTTTCTCAGTATAGCTCAAGAGTGCGGCATTGCTGTCCAGCTTTGCCCTGGTACCATCACATACCAAACATCTTGTTAAGATGAACTCAACCAGTTTTCAGAGACTTTAAACTCAATTTATGCCAAAGGTAAAACGGTTCACATAGTTCAGTGATCAATTATAAAGAGACAAGTAATGACAAATCTTACCACAAACAATCCCTGATAGACTAACTCATTATTGAAGCAAGGGACTGGATTTTCTCCAGAGTAGCAACACGAATTACCAAGTATGAAAATGTTTAAAGACAGTGGAAATGCGTTACCTGTGGGCAAGGCCTCTGGACCAAGCAAAAATAGAGGCTATGCTGTTGGTGCTTGTTTCACCACCTTTCTGGTGAACTCTGTAGTGGCGTGTAACTGTGCCATGAGCTGCTTCTGCTTCAATGGTCTTTCCATCTGGACAAACCTGTAATATATCTCAAATTTAATACATAAAATATAATGATGCGCAGGAAACATGTTATCATGATAAAGACCAAAAACTTTGGCTGAGGCCCGCGTCATTTCATACCAACACCGAAGTCATCATTCCCAGAGATCCATATCCTGCAGCGGAGAGCAGAAACTTTGTTTCATAAGGAGAAATAAAATTGAAGTTTCTGTCCCCATTTAGATCACAAGTAAAGAACAAAGAACCATGATACAAGACCAAAATGCATTTGGCAGAATTAAGGTTTCAGTCCCTAGACAGATCTCAAATTTAAGAGGAAAAACCTTGGGCTAAGAAATCGCTCTGTACATCTCCATCGTAATTCTTGCATGCCCAGACGTAACCCCCTTCACTTTTCATGGCATATGCAACCATATCATCTATCAAACGATGCTCATACCTGGATTTCATTAACTTTGTTTACAAGTTTGCATGGTGTACTGTAATAGAATGTCGCTAATAACATGCACATCTCACCATATCCCTGCTGCTTCATACTTGGATCTCCAGTTAGCTTCATAAACTTCTTGGAATATATCCTTGAATCTGAAAACAAGATGAAAAGGTAATATCAGGGCAGTATGACTAGATGGTGAAATGATTTCGGTGAGACTCTAACAAGAAAGTATAAAGGCCAGTGAATTCACACCTTCCATCATATATTTTGAGGATGGTGTTTTTTGTGGAGAGGTAAAGTGGCCACTTTTTCTGGTAAGCTGTGTACATCGAGGACTCAGCAAATGCACGAATAGACTGTTCAAAAATGAAATCGGACCACCATATCAATAGATACTCTGTAAGTGTATTCAGATAGTGCAGACATGAAGGAGAGGACTATTTCAATAATATCTACCTCATCAGTGTTATACATGGCTAAAGCAACACCTCCACCGGTGAAATTGAAGACTTCGAATTCTGTTTTCTGAGAAGATCCACTTGGCTCTGCATATGTAAGATATGATTTTTAACGTGTATAAATAAACTTCCACAGGTAGGTGAATTCAATGACAATGATCCCCCATTATTCTCTATAATGAACAATTTAATTGAAGGGTTAGACAGATCCAGAACGGGAGGAGGAGATTACCAAAAACTAGTTTCAGTTTTCCTGGTTCATTGACAATGAGATCAGTGGCTCTATACTGATCACCAAAAGCATGCCTTCCAATACAGATTGGCTTCGTCCATCCTGAGGAAATGAAATCAGAGGGATTTGTTTTGCTCTACATGTTAAAGGTACAGAAAATGGCTAACTCATACAAAAAGAGCAGCCATTGACAAACCTGGAACAAGACGAGGGATGTTTCTGCAAATGATAGGTTCCCTGAAAACTGTGCCTGCATAAAAATAACAACATGATCTTAGAGCTTAGGAATTGAAGAAGGAATTGCCCCCTTTTTTGGCGAAGAAACTGACCGTTTAAAATGTTCCTTATAGTTCCATTAGGACTCCTCCACATTTTCTTTAAGCCGAACTCCCTAACACGAGCTTCATCTGTCGTTGAAAGCAAAAACTGTTGTTAGTAAGTGAAAGAAGCACACTTTTAAATTAAAAATTGCAAAGGTTTAAGAATACATACCCGGAGTAATCGTCGCACACTTAATAGCCACATTATACCTTCACACAAGAAAAGAAAAGAAAAAAACTTTAAGGCAGACAATATATTCTGAAACCAATAGCCATGAACAAGCTTTATTCACAGAACAACCTCAACACTAGAAGCAGAAAGCATGGAGAATATGATATCTAAGTATAAAATGTAAAGACGACATACTTTAAAGTAGCTTCAGCAGTCTCTATAGTAACCTTATCATCAGTGAAATCGCGGTTAGGCAGTCCAAGATCAAAGTATTTGATATCCAGCTCCAGGAAAGGGAAAATAAGCTGCAAAATTCTCAAGATTTTAATCACAAAAAGAATTCAATCTGTGATTAAAGATTTAAAAAAAAGTTAAGATTTTTACCTTGTCTTTGATGAATTTCCAGATAACTCGAGTCATTTCGTCTCCTGCTTGTGCACAGAGAATAAATAAAGAGTCAAGTTTCTGAATTTATTTCATAAAACTATAACATATAGAAGAAAAGAAAAACCCGGAACAGAGCCGATCACATATACTCCAATATAAGCAAATCAATCAATCAGAGTAACGAGAAACCCATAATCGTAATCATAGATTTGAGCTAATTGACTGTTCGAACACTTACCATCCATTTCAACAACGGGATTGATCACCTTGATCTTCTCGAATTCCATCTTTGCCCGCAGAGGTTGGTAATGATCGACGAGTGAAATTGAATAGTGAAACGATCACCTCTGCTCCGCCATGAAAGACAGACGATAACAGCTCTATATCTCTATGTTGGGCCACACTCTTCCAAAAGCCCAAATAATCAAGCCCACTTATATATGGGCCTGATTCTGCAATTTGAAACCATGCTTCTCTTTTTGTATACTAGCATCATCTTTGAATTCCCCGCAGTGATAGTCAGCTTTAACAGTAATCATCAAAATCTTAAAATTGAAGAAGATCTGCTTTGGCTAATTGATTGAATAATTAATCAAAATTTGAGATAACAATCACGAGGTGGTCCTGTAGGATTAGTATATTAAAAAGAGTAATGAGTGTGACCACTTTAACAAGGGTAGAAATGAGATTTAATGCATGGAGAAAAGCAAAAGGCAAATAACGCAAATGTTTTTGGACAGTGACATTGTTCTTCTGCTATAATTGAGATGCGTGAAAAAACATGAAAGCAAGAATCTCTAGAGACACAGGGATTCCAACTTGTATTATTTAAAGGCTTTTCTTTTTTCCTTGGATCAGTTTGTTTAGCACAAACTAATATGAGATGGAAAAAAAATATGTTTTGGAAACCGACATGTAGGGAATCAGATGCTACTTTTTCTGAACAAGACTCTTCTTCTCTTTTAGAAGAATTGTGATTGATGTTGATGTTTAAGATGATGTATGATCATTTTATTAACAAACCAACAAAAAAGGGATGATGTATGTATTATCATGATACATGATACATGTCAACATGTATATCGTATGTATGTATTATCATGATTCCCCCATAGAGTCCCGCCTTTGCCAATTTCGTCATGGATATATATACACGTAAAGTTTGTTTACTATTCATTTAATAATGTCACTATTGTGTTACGTCTAATTAATTAATGTTTATTTGATACTCTAGATATCAATACTATAAGCTTGAGAAAGAGTATAGGTACTTGATACATGTGAAATGGAAATATAAAAGGGTTGATAAGATAAGATGCTTAGATCTTAATTAGCTTTATTCGCTTCCCCTTAGATCGTATCAAAGGTTGCATGTCTTTAGTTAGGCTTGCATGTTAGCTTCCTCGTTGTCTTTATTAATTAATTAATCCACATTCCTTTTGCATTTGTGATACAACATTTATATATATAGTCACATTTTTTTTTATATATAGTACTCACATTAATTACTTGTTCATATAGACTTAGACTCGATTTGTGACCAAGAAAAACAAAGTGGTGAAACAATTGGGGCATGTCTTGTTGTTGTCGTTTGATAAGTTAAACTGTTAAAGCATCTTTCGCCAAAATATTTTTCAGTTGCTATCTTTTGTTTTTTGTATCTGTCACTCTCTCTCTCTCTCCCTAAGTTATTGGTGACCACATCTTAAAGCTTCCCTAAAATGTTATTGTTATTTCTTTCTCACGGAAAAGGGAGAGTTACTTACTTGAAGTTTGAATATTATACTTTATAAGAATGGAGGAGTTTTATATATGTCGCAACTTGTGGACTCCCTCAGTATTTGATCATTTCCTTACATAAAACGTTTGATTACTTCATTCTGTTAAATTCCGTTTACAATGTTCTTCGTCTACATGTGAATTATATATATTAGCAAACGAAAAAAAACCATGTAAACGAGACATCTAATATATGACATGAGTTATATATATCATACATGTGAAGAATGAAGATGTCCTTATTTTTTTAATTTATCTTTTGGATCGAGGCCGAGAGTCGAGGCAAAAGAGATTTGACCGGAAGTTAGTAAAATTGAAGGGCCGAGAGAAAGAGAGTCAAAGATTGTGTGGGAGTAATGATGTAAAAGAGCCGAACAACGTCTTTAATCCATATGTAAAAGGGACTAAAGAAGCCTCCCAACACTAAAGCCAAAGTCGACTTGGATGCCTCCTGCTTTTTTATTCTCCCATTTTTTAATCATATATATGAATTCAATTTATAAGTATTCTTATTATAAGACCATAACAACATAAAACAATATAACAAAACTGTCAAACCGAAAAAAAAAGAAAAGAAAAAGCCGAGTGTTTAGGTGTCGCCAGGTAGATTTGGTTTGAGAAGAAGAGATGGGTCCCCTAAACTGTTGAATCATAAAAAGCCTTCATTTTTGGTTTAAAGCAAACGTTATAAAAATCCCTCTATAATGATTCATGACCCACGTTAAGGTCTAACCGGAATTATAAGCATATACATTCATATATGTGAGTATTTGTGAGATGGGGCCTTCTTGCTAAAGCTTTTTCCGTCTCTCCTCCTACTAGGGTTTTCACACTTGCAGAATCTTCAAAAGCCAGAGTTAGGTTTTTATTTAAAATATATATATTGGTTTTAGAAAATATGTGTGATGAGTATCATGACAAACACTGACCAAAAAGCAACCCAAAGTAAGACAAAATATTAATCTCAGAAGATGCCAATCCCATGGCATACTTTTACACATTCCCATATCATATCTTCTTCAGAGTCTCATCTTTTTAATTATATATAGTCACCTTCATATGTCGTACGAACATCCTAATCACTTTAATTAATCTCTCTCATCTCTTTCTCTCTCGTTTTCTAACGCATACACTTTGAATGGCGCCCATGAGTTTGCCTCCAGGATTCAGGTTTCATCCCACTGATGAAGAACTGGTGGCTTACTATCTTGATAGGAAGGTCAACGGCCAAGCCATTGAGCTCGAGATCATCCCAGAAGTTGATCTTTATAAATGCGAGCCATGGGACTTGCCTGGTACGATCCAACTCTTTATATCTCTCTCTATATATGGTTCAGCTTGTTTATGTCAATCTGACGTTATAGATTACATATATTGGTCATGATGCATTCATACATATGATATTGGAGGTTTTATGAGTTATTTATTTGGATAATACGCGGAACAGAAAAGTCATTTTTGCCGGGAAACGACATGGAATGGTACTTTTACAGCACAAGGGATAAGAAGTATCCAAATGGCTCTAGGACGAACCGTGCGACCCGAGCGGGTTACTGGAAGGCCACGGGGAAAGATCGTACAGTAGAATCAAAGAAGATGAAGATGGGAATGAAGAAGACACTGGTTTATTATAGAGGAAGGGCTCCTCATGGCCTTCGTACTAATTGGGTCATGCATGAATATCGTCTCACGCACGCTCCTTCCTCCTCCTTGAAGGTAAATTATTTCCCATGCACAAACTTCTATTAACATATATATCTATATTCATTTCTGATCTAATTTTTTTTTTTTTGATAAACCATATCGACTAATATTAATGTTGATCTAAAACAGGAGTCGTATGCATTGTGCCGAGTGTTTAAGAAGAACATACAAATTCCAAAGAGAAAAGGGGAAGAAGAAGAAGCAGAAGAAGAGAGCACTAGTGTAGGAAAAGAAGAGGAAGAAGAAAAGGAGAAGAAGTGGAGAAAATGTGATGGTAATTATATTGAAGACGAGAGCTTGAAAAGAGCATCCGCGGAGACATCTTCATCAGAGCTAACTCAAGGGGTCCTTTTAGACGAAGCAAACAGCTCATCCATATTTGCTCTTCATTTCTCATCTTCTCTTCTGGACGATCATGATCATCTTTTCTCAAACTATTCTCATCAGCTTCCATATCATCCTCCTCTTCAACTCCAAGATTTCCCTCAACTTTCTATGAACGAAGCAGAGATTATGTCAATCCAACAAGACTTTCAATGCAGAGACTCTATGAACGGGACACTTGACGAAATCTTCTCTTCTTCCGCCACTTTCCCCGCTTCCCTTTGATAAATCCATATCTCATACTATCATCTAGTACTTCTTTTCTCAACTTATTTAAATATACTCGGGTACTTCATATATAGTATTTTTTTTTTACTTGTTTTTTGCTTATGAATTAGTTTGACTGGTGAAAAAGGGTGAGGAGGTTTGTGGAATTATTTTTTCTACCACAAAAAGAAATTGCATTATTTTATTTTAATTTTTATCATTAGGTGTGTATGGTACTTAATCACTAGAGTTGGTTGGTTTTGTCATATATAGGAGGGAAAACGGAAGTAAAAATTGTGTAATCGATCGACATTACTTATTGGTTTGCATACTTGTAGACTTAAAATCTGGCATGGGCGTCATGGCAACGCAAATTTGGAAAACTTTTCGGATTATATATGTCCGACTGCGGATCAATATCTTATTTAACTATATATATGTGTTATGAATATGAAACAAAAGTTTTAAAATCTGAATGAATAAAGAAAAAATTCTCAAGAAAAGAAGCTGAAAACAAAGAAGAGAGAAAAATCGAGACAAATTTCACTACAAACAAAATAAATTCTTTATTAAAAAAGATGAGAATTACAAGACAATGATTAAAGACATCTCGAGTTTATGATACTATATATAGTTTGTGATTGATTTGGAAGATACAAACAACATTATCATGAAGAAATCTCTAGTTTATGATACTTTTAATTTAATTTAACCAAGTGATAGTGGTCTAATAGTTTTCACTTGAAGACGAATCATCGTTTTTGTCTAGGTCATACATTGATCTCTCTCAAATGCAAGATTATTTAATCATTCTTATTATACTATCCCTAAAACAATCTTACTATAAATNAATCTTTAAAATATATATATATATATATATATATATATTGCAGTTTCAAATCCAAACATATAATAAGATAATAATTTGTTCGTTTGAAATTCAACATGATCGTATATGCATAAACTTGCAATAAAACATACTAAACTTTTTAAATTTTGTATTCATCAATTAACACTGATCATAATCCCATCCTCTAAAGTATAAACTCTAGTAAAACCTCTATAAATTAATACTCGATAAATTAATAATCTCTATAAATTAAGAAATGTTTTTGGTTCCGAGTTGGGATCAGTATAAAAAGTGACACAAATCGATAAATTAATAAGATAATAATTTTTTTGAAAATCCTATATAAATATATGGTCTCATCAATATCATAAATTAATAATTATTTAAATGTATCAATTATATATATACATTATATGTAAGAAATTTCTTTGAAATATAATTCTAATATTTGTTTGCTTAAATTTGTATTTATCCTTATTTGAAATATAGTTTTAGTATTTTACTATATCAAAAACTTTTGGTGTTATTTTCTAAATATGATATTATTTTTTACTTGTAATTGATTCTTGAAAGATATTTTCTATAATGAAAAAAAATCTTATACAAATTTTTGAAAAGTTACTAAATTAGGAAAAATTTTCTATTAATTAATAAATATTAAATTATCGATAAATTAAAACCCCTCTAAATTAATAAAATTTTGCAGTCCGAACATTATTAATTTATAGAGGTTTTACTGTATCCAATATTTGAAGGAAAAACGTTCCAAATCAAAAAATTTGTAGAACTTAAAAACATTTTATGATGCATGGGAGATTTTGGGCTTCAACTCAACAAAATAGAGTAAAGCCCATTATAAAGCCCACAAAGTGGGCCTTTCATTTTGACGTCAATATGGGAATAATACCGGTTCTTTCTGTTAACGACGACGAATCTTCGTCTTCCCCTTGTTCTTCTTCTTCCTCTTCATTTTACTTTCTCTTCCCGATTTCTCTCTGTCCGATTCACCTTTTCCTCCGATCTCGGTCTCCTTAGATTCCGGAATAATCCCCTCAAGGCTTGGCTTAGTAATCGTCGTTTTCTCCGCCATGAGTTCCAATACGGCGTCGTCCAGCGCGGGGGCAGCCGGATCGGGAGATTCTTCCGCCGCTAGGAAGAATTCAAAGCGACCCAAGTGTATTTATCATCTTCCCTTCGCTATCTTCTTCCGATTATTCATTATGGCTTATCGTTGACTCTTCTGTCTTATTCGAATTGGATCAAATTCTCTCTGGACTTGCTAGTTTTTCAATAACAATTTGTTAACAGCTTTGGATTAGCTCAAATTCTTTGCAAAATTGTCGTTACAAAGATGGTTAGGGAACCATGGTCAAAGCTATGGCTAAAAGGTGTGATTTTGTTGGCAAATATCTTTTGCAGATTCGAAGTTCACACAGCAGGAGCTTCCAGCTTGCAAGCCAATTCTAACCCCTGGTTGGGTTAGATTTCTTTCTAATCTCTATTGATGTTTGAGACATCTGATTTCTGTACAAGGCGCAACTAAAAGCTCCTTTTTTTACATGTTTGTGCTGTTGTGCAGGTCATTTCGACATTTTTGATAGTCAGTGTTATCTTTATTCCCCTTGGAGTTATCTCCCTTTTCGCTTCCCAGGATGTAAGTAGTTACTAAAGCATTGCTGCTACTCATCAGATTCTCTTCCATATCTCACGTGTTTCATCTCCCATGTTTAGGTTGTGGAGATCGTTGATCGGTATGATACTGAGTGCATTCCGGCACCTGCTAGGACTAACAAGGTTGCATATATTCAAGGAGATGGAGATAAAGTTTGTAACCGGGATCTTAAAGTGAGTTACTTCTGCCGCCACGTTTGTTTTGTTCTTTGAGATTTGATAGATTTTTGCATTTGTTGTTTACTTTCTCTTTTTCTCCACTGGCATTCATAGGTGACAAAGCGTATGAAGCAACCTATCTATGTTTATTACCAACTTGAGAATTTCTACCAGAATCACCGAAGGTATATAACACTTGTTAGCAACTACGCCGTAGCATTATATAATTTTGTATTAGACCTATAATGAACAATGTGGGTTCTATGTGGAAATCAACACCGATATCATGGAGTAGGCGGGAACTAGGACTGATGTGTGTATCTAACTTAGATTAGTCAAGATTTTATAGCTCTAATGCGTCGATGGTGTCTTTGAAACAGGTATGTAAAAAGTCGAAGTGATTCACAGTTGAGAAGTACAAAATACGAGAATCAAATAAGTGCATGCAAGCCTGAGGATGATGTTGGTGGGCAGCCGATTGTGCCGTGTGGTCTAATTGCTTGGAGTCTTTTTAACGACACATACGCGTTATCAAGAAACAATGTAAGCCTAGCTGTGAACAAAAAAGGCATTGCATGGAAGAGTGACAAGGAACACAAGTTTGGGAACAAGGTCTTCCCCAAGAATTTTCAAAAGGGGAATATCACAGGTGGTGCTACTTTAGATCCAAGAATACCGGTAAACCCTTCAATACTGGAGATCAGTCCATTTTGCCATTGACATCACATGGATGCTGCTTAGCATATTGACCGCTGACATCTTTCTTCCTCTTTTCATATGTGCAGCTTAGTGAACAAGAAGATCTCATTGTGTGGATGAGAACCGCAGCATTGCCAACATTTAGAAAACTTTACGGAAAGATAGAGTCTGACCTCGAGATGGGTGACACCATACACGTTAAGCTGAACAACAACTACAACACGTACAGCTTCAATGGAAAGAAGAAGCTTGTTTTGTCAACCACTAGTTGGCTGGGTGGGAAGAACGATTTCCTTGGCATTGCTTACCTGACAGTTGGCGGGATCTGTTTCATTTTGGCCCTCGCATTTACCATCATGTACCTTGTGAAACCCAGGTACGCAAATCCTTCAAATGTAGTTGTTGTCGTGATGGTAACCTTCTATGCAAGACTTGTATTTCGGCTAAACCCTGGTTGTTTTGGTTGTTAAACTGTCTTATATATCCCAATATAATAATAATAAAATATTCGTGTACATATAGCCGCAGTGTGTTATGCTGAGTAACAAATGTGTACATTGTTTCAGGCGTCTTGGAGATCCGTCCTACTTGTCATGGAATAGAAATCCTGGAGGTCGGTAACAAGCTTGGAAAGGGAGAGAGAGAGCTCTAATCTGCGTGTGTAAATCTTATCCATCCATGTACACATACAATGTAATTTTTGCTTACATACTATGTAATCCTTGCTTGCAAAATGGTTTCTTCGGTGAGAGCTTAAATCCCACATAATACTTTGTTGTTGTTGTTCCAAACCAGTCTAATATATTACTTTTGTCCCCAAATCTGCCTTTTATAAGTCTTCTATGTATGGTTACAAACTACGGACAAAAAAAAGTTGAACTAACAAACCAAACTTCCGTGCGCTCACAGCACCCGAAGCAGAAGGTTGGAGAGATATTGGCCTTGAGGGTAAGATGGGTCGAGTGGGTGGTCAGACGCAGCTCCTGCCTCCCGCACCACTGTGATCTTCCTTCCTGACATTGCTGCAGCACTCTGAAGTATCCCCAAGAACTTCCCGCTCTGTGTCATTGCCCCTGAACATGAGCATGTCATCATAAGACCGCCACTCCTTGTCAATCGCATTGCCAACGAGTTGAGATTTCTGTACATTCCTGAAGCGTTGTGCAAAACCTGGCAACCCACATTGATGCAATCTCATTTATGTAACAACAAACTATGACAATCACTATTTTCAAGAAACGAAAGAAAGGTACTCTACGCCACCTTTTTCCGCGGAGCTAGCTTAGGAGGGTCTAGGATCACGATGTCCCATGTCTCTTCTCTTGACAGTGCACCCTTCATGAATTCTGTTGAATCTTGTTTAAAGAAAACAACCTTCTCTGGATCCATATTGTTGAGGATTACATTCTCTCTGGCGAGCTCCAAAGCAGGTAAAGATGAATCAATTCCTGAAAGTGTTTTGATCAGACGATTCACTAGACAATGCATAAGGTGGATCAGAAGGAGGAGAGAGATGAAATGTACCGATAACACTGGTAGCACCTCCTCTCGCTGCATTCAGTGCAAATCCACCACTATAGCAGCAAAGATCAAGAACTCTTTTACCAGCAGAGATGGTTGATATGAAGTGACGGTTTTCGCGCTGATCCGTGTAGAACCCTGTCTTCTGTCCCTCTAGCGAAATTGCGTATGAGATCCCATTTTCCACAACCTGGTATAAGAAACATTACTCAGCTCTCACCCCTGTAATGTTGCCATATTCATGAAGATATCTGAAGAAGAGAGAAAGACCTGATTAAGGGCACCACACACCGTACCATTGATCTCTGTGGGAGAGTAGATGATTGTGTCTGTTTCAGACTTGAGATGTCAAAACCATCTTCTTTAAGAACATCAAGAGAAGGTCTCCAGTTTATATGATTAATTCCGTCAATTGATCTTAAGCAACTCTCCACTTCAATCCTGTACTTTTCAAGCCAAGCAGCAGAGGATGCTACCACAGCTATATCTCCAAACACATCCACAATCAATCCAGACAATCTGCAGCAGAGCAATAAGACAGGACCAGAGAAAATGTAAGAAAATGAGTTTAAAACAAAAAAAAAATGACGGGATCAGTCAGCGAAATACCTATCTCCTTCACTGTTGACAAGACGATAAGCATTAGTATTAGCCGAGGGAAGTGCCAAACTCTTTCGCAACTGAACTGCTTCAGCGATTCTTGTTTGGAGAAGCTTCTCAATGTTCAATGCACAAGAAGGATCTCTACCACAAGCGAGCCAAGAAGATCAATCAAAGATTCAATTTTGAAAAAAGAATCAAACAGGAAAAGTGTAGAAATGGAAACCTGGTGGATTCGTGTTGAAGCTGCATAAGGCGAACACAGAACATAGAAACAGAGTTATACAAACCCCAACCAATGGGATTCTCAGTGCCATCAGCTACAATGACAACATCTCCTGTCTGAGGAGGTGGTTTTCCGATGATCCTGTCGACAGCTCCACTGTACACCATTGGACTTCCGTCTTTGAAGAGCTGTGTCTTGCCTTTTTTCAGAACCACTTTAGCAACACCTGAATATTTTCAATTTTCAAGTAAATAAGAGATAGTTTCGCAGAAACTAAAGAGACAGAGAGATATTGACCTTGAGGGCGAGAAGAAGCAATTTGGGAAGAGGAGTAAAAGAGAGAGTGATGGAGGCGGCAGGGAAGCTGGAGCACACCGAGCATCACCATCGTCCCGCATTTCTTGGCTGCAGCGCCTTGGGACTTGGGTAGATAGGACATAAACCCGCTAATGGGCCACCGGTATTGATATCTTTTATTGGGCCCATTTTCTACTTTTAGCCCATACCATCAATGCCAAAAACAACAAACCAAAAGTATAAAAAGGTATGGGATGATAATTAAAAGTAGGAGAAAAAGGGTGTTTATGTAGTCTACTCTAAGCTCGATTTAGTTATCTCCTCGAGGCTCCTCTCATTTGCCTTTTTTCAGCATTAAACTGTTCTATGGAAGTGTTATTCGACTGCTAGTAGGGAAGAATTTTTAGAGTTGTGGTTTGGGAGGCTTTATCTCTTACTTCTTTAGTTGTTATCTTTGTATCTCTTCTAAAACTTGTTCCTTGTCGATTATATATAACTCAGGCGCATCAAAAAAGAAAAATCTACACCTAAGATATACAAATGTTTTCCTGCAAAATGCCTCAACCTTTTTTGAAAGATAAGTTGCTTCGGGAGTTTTTTTTTTTTTGAAGTAGGAGTATCATGTCTGATGTTAGGAAACTAAGGTGGTTTTCGAAGTTCGGCATGGTTTTGACGTAATATAGATTTAACACTTACACTCCTTTTAAAAAAATAATACTAATTTTCACTAAAAATAAAACAAATTTAACACTGAAACTTGAAAAATGACCATCACCGCTACAATAGTCGATTGATGTGAGGCAGGAGCTAGCCACCGCTGCTGAAGAAGCCAGTCAGTGCTAGACGAGAGCCGACCACCACCACTATGTAAACGGAAAATGCCGGATTTACACCGGACGGCGAGAGATTTGTTTCCTTTCGAGAGAGAAAAGAAAGAGGAGAGAAGATAGAGCTAGGAACCTACTGTTTTTTGTTTGAGGATTTAATGCTATGGTAGCTAAAGGTTATTTTCTTAAATATGTTTCTCTATTATGTACACGTCAGCCTCCAGATAGTCACATCAGCTTTTACTTTATTATTAAAAAAAAATCCTAAAACTAAAAAAATGTCAGTTGGTAAAATTGTCAAACTTGTGGTGTGCAACTCAGTATTCATGTCAAACGAAGTAAGTTTTACTACAAAGGAAAAGGTTGGATTTGGTCGATGAGGTAACAATTTTGTCGACGACCATTGCCAACTTTTCAATAGATTTGGGGAAGAGACTTGCATGATGTTGAACAGTGGCTGAATCGAGGTGGACCTTGGGGGTCAAGAAAGGCATTTGTGAGAGAAACAGACTAACACAATAAGTTTTATGATGGATCAAATATAGGTATGTGGATATAGACTCATGTTTTGACTTTGAGGTTCAACAAAGCTCAAACAATGCTCTGGTATATTCTAAGTTAGGAGAAAAACATGTTCTAGCTCTTGAAGATAAATGACAACAAATGCTGCATTGATCTGAGCACACCGCCTGAAGCTAAATCCCCGCAGGTTCGAGACACAACTTGAACCAGCCTAATTATAAAAAATAAAAGCAAATAGTAGTAGAACCGAAAACAGACTTGTAATTAAAGTTGCGATTTCTGCACTTTATTTACAAGACTCAAGAGAACCATCATCATTGATCCATATCTCAACAAAACCCTAATTATGTCTACTGCTGAAATCTTCTTCTATGTTCATACCAGAACAACATGCTTTCTAGACACGATCCAGCCTGAGGATACTTTGGGACATTGTTCATGGCTGAAGACATCAATTTAGTTTGTGTATCAGGTACTGCATATGCTTGACTCTCAAGTATCTTCTGGATCTCGTCTTGGTTCATGTGATAACCAAACTGTGAACCGGTGAAATCGTTTTGCGTGTTATAATGCTCGTTAACCACTTGAGACGATGGTGGGGTAGCTTGCATTCCAAAGAACTCATTAGCAGTGTTATAATTCAGACTATTGACTGGACTATATGAGTTTCTTTGCCATCCACCGTTAGCCATGCTAAAGTTTCCTTCTCCCACTCCCACGCCACCAATTCCTATCAAAGTAATGGTTTTTTCTTCTTTCTTTTAAGTCTCTCGCTCAAAAAAAATTAAAAAAAATGATTAGCGTAAGGTCCAAGGTAAAGTACCTTGAGAAAAGTGATGTTGAGGGCCATTGTTGACGTTAAAGCCAACTGTGTGGCTGTGGCTGTTGCGAGATGAGTTGTTTTCAAAGCCACTATCGAAGTAACGAGATTCATGTACCGGGAAAGGGACTTCATAGAGTTTGGACCAGAAGCTGTCGGTTACAAGCTTCTCCAAGTTCTTTTGCAGAACTCCGGGAGGAAAATGAAGTGTATGTCTCCTGTTATATAGTAATTGTAAGGCTTTGACTCACTTTCAACGTTACTAAAAAGCAAACAAAAAATGATCCAAGTTAAAGCAGGAAACCTGTAATTAGAAGCATGATCTCCGGTGAAATCGTGATCCAATTGTTTCCATTGAGTGTGTTTTCCTGCCTGTGGATTAGTCTCTATGAAGAATGTTGGACGTTTTTTCAACTGCACATAAACATTCTCAAAGATCATTAATCAAAGGTCCTAACTTTCAAAATGTATAAGTATCTTTAATTAGTACCTCGATTTTGAGGATTCCAGTTTCATCACGTGAACTAATACTCTCTTCAAAAGATGAGACATCATTCCATTGAATCTCGATCTTACGTTTCAGCCTCAGCGTGTTAGTCTCTGGTTCTCCGAAGAGAAACTCCCATATAAGTTTCTTCTTTGCAAAATAGAATTTGGCCACAATGTCATCAGGGTTTTTGGCAACGACGACCCATCCGCCAATCCTGATCGTGGAGATTGGGAAATTCATAGCTTTTAGTTTCTCAGGGCTCTTAGGAAGAGTTGATCTCTTTGATGAGTTCTCTGTTTGTTGATGAGGACATGTGCAGTGTCCGTTGAGGTAAGATTCAATCTTGTTGATAAGTTCCGGACTTTTTGTTAGAGACAAGTTTAGATGTGGTCCCTGAAAAAACATAACTAACAGATCCAACGTTGAAGAAGAAGATGACGAAGAAACAAACGTTTTCTATTTTGTGAATGAATCTTAAATTAGATCTAAAACCAAATATATTTAGAGAATTTTTTCTAAACCCTAAAACCCTAATTCTTCTTCAGAAGAGACTTAAAACTATCTGAAAAAATTACTAAAGAAAGAACAAAACAGAACGAAAAAGAGAGCACGAGACAGCAGAGGAAACGCGAGACAACAGAGAGGGAAGAGCAAAGTAGATGTAGCTACAAGAGAAGAGTTGTTGTGAGGATTTTGAGGCTAAGTAATTCCAGAGAGTTGATCGGGCGGGAACAACTGAAAAAGAGGTGATCGGGCGGGAACAACTGATTGTAATTTGGGCTTCTCTGCTTGGCGATTTCAGCATCTCCCCATCGGCTCCATTTAGTTGGGCTTTGTTACGCCGTAACAAATATTTGGGCTTTGTTAAGGCCCAATACGTATTTCCAGATAAAGACGCAACTAGATGAGTGGGAGGGAATCGATGCCGTGCCGACTCGCCGACTATTATTTGCCGATTTAAAATATAAAAAAAGAAGAATATTGGTTCGAATTAAAACTTGTTCGATTTTGTAGCTCTTCCTCTCGTAATTTCCTCTTCTTCTTCTTTCAGACAGAAGCTTGCCTTTGTCCGAATTTAGGGTTTCCATTTTTCTTTCCGTTCTTCCTTCAATCAAATACTCGAAACCCTAATCTCTTCTTGATCAGGTGATACTTTCTCTCTTTCTGCTGAATGATTGTTTCCTGTTGATTTGCTTGTTCGAAAAAGTTTTTATTTAGAGATTTGTAGGTCATTTTATTTTCTGATCTGAATGCAGCTCTTTTTGGTTCAAAATATATACTCTGGGTTTTGTTTCTTCGCAAAATGATAATGTTTGATTGTTTTTTCTTTCAGAAGAAATTGACTCCAAAACTAGATATGTTATTTATTCTGTAGAAAATGGTATCGAATTTTAGATACAGATACTATATTTTTTGTTTTGATTTTTGATTTTGGAATCTTGTGATATGTTTACGCAATGGAGACTTTTGCAGAAAATGGTTTCTTTATTATTTGTTATATGAATCTTTGATTATCTGAATAAGACATTGCTAGGATAACCAGTGTCACTTTTTTTTACGTTATGTAACTTGAAATCATTTTTGGACTCGTAATTCTAACATTCTGTTTTTGTTCTCAGGCCTTGTCGATTTACTGTCCCTTGTATCAACTTAAGGTTCATGTCTGATCTTGAAGTTCAAGTCCCCACTGCCTTTGGTAAGGATTGTTCTGAAATTTGGCGGTTAAATTTGTTGAGAATATGATGATTATTAGATGATTCCACAGCATTCTTGTTTTTGGAATGGAGTATCTTCTTCTGTTATATGATCTTCTTATGCTTTGTGTTTTTTTTGGTGATAAAAAGATCCGTTCGCTGATGCAAATGCTGAGGACTCTGGGGCGGGAACAAAGGAATACGTGCACATTCGTGTTCAGCAGCGTAATGGTAGAAAAAGCTTGACAACTGTCCAGGGGCTTAAGAAAGAGTATAGCTATAGCAAGATACTTAAAGACCTTAAGAAAGAATTCTGCTGCAATGGCACCGTCGTCCAGGACTCTGAATTAGGACAGGTATCAAGAAAGCTACCATAGCTCTCAAGATACATTTTGGATTGCTTTTAGTTGCTAAATGACTTAATATCTTTGGTGTAGGTTATTCAGCTTCAAGGTGATCAGAGGAAGAACGTATCTACGTTCCTTGTTCAGGTAATCATCATTTTTTCGTTCTATCGGTTATTGGTTTTGAAGTTGGTTTTGTAGTGAAAAGATGGAAGCATTGTATCTATCCTGATCTTAGAAATGTTTTGAATCATCAGGCTGGGCTTGTGAAGAAGGATAACATAAAAATCCATGGTTTTTGAGCAATTCTAGAGATACTCCTTGTTCAGCTTGTATTTACGGGATCAGCCAGTCCCAAAAGGAATTTATAAACCATTACTTAAATGTATTAATGCTTTTATTATGTATTGTGTCAAAAAAATAATCTAATAGTTTGCTTATGAGCGTATATATAAATGTATCAACTTTTGGTATGCATTTGTACTTGTAGTGTGAGTTTATCAATAAAATTTGCTTTGTGAATTGAATGATGATGACCTTCCATGACAATACAAAGCGAGAACCGAGAGCTAAACCGGACATGAGCGAAGTTTTATGGTCTGATGCATAAATCAAACCGGTTTATGAACCATTTGCAGATTTGTAGATTTGCTCGTGTTCTTTTATTGGCGGCAAGAAATCATTGTCGATGGTACGGAATATCCCAGAGATATAGTATGCTATTCACATTTCTATTCAAAAATATAACAAAACAGAGATATAGAAGTATGCTATTCACATGTACTCATATGCTACATACTTGGTGTTGATTTTTAGCATAAAGAATAAAGTTTATTTGTTATCTTAATGTTGATTACAATGAATTAAAATTAGTCAATATATCATCATCCATCAGTCAGGCGAATGATTTAGCTTGGTAACTTTTTGCAACATTTACTATTTAGATGTAAAATTACATCTAAAAGAAATGTAACAAGTAAGTTCTTAATTTTTTTCACTATATTGTCAACCAGCTTTGGTAACATTTTGGACAGAAGTAATTAAGTTGTAAATTAAAATTAAATGTTTTGTATTTTTTTGTTTTCAGAAAACTAATTAAAAAAAATCAGAAATTACCAAAGTAAAAATAGGAAGCTGAATTATAGAGAGAAAGGAGGGTAAAAAGGTAAACGAAAATTGCTGCGTTGGTTTTGTGTTGCGGAGTCCGGAGAGACTGAAGGAGACAGAGAGAGAGAGAGACAGAGAGAGATTACCAGATTACCATTACCCTTCTCTTCCTTCTTCTTCTCCCTCCATTTTTTTTTTCTGTTGGATCTCTCTCTCTCTCTCTCTTTCTCGTTTAGCCACCACCACACCAAGCTTTTTTTTTTTTTTTTTTTTTTTTT
>Ga0041059_1000185_pt1 | contig 40206 bp, 37 predicted proteins | sample AraColnosormetaG_FD_56232 | JGI IMG/M metagenome (GOLD analysis project Ga0041059, IMG submission 56232) | Arabidopsis roots microbial communities from North Carolina, USA - Col MF nosort | ecosystem: Host-associated > Plants > Roots > Unclassified | place: USA: North Carolina | collected...
TTTTTTTTTTTTTTTGGACAAAACCTTGAGAATCTAAGATATAAGAAACAATTTGTTTTGCTCAAAACAATATATGTTGTTGGCAAAAGAATTATTCTCGTTAACTTTAATATCTTATGTAGTCTTTAGTGACTCGGTTTCGTTCAATTCTTCTTATGGAACAAAATCAGAAAGTCAAAACAAAACCCCCTTAATGGGTTATATAGTACGCTGTGATATAATCTGGTTGCGTCATTGATAGTAGTGTACAAATTTACTTTGCTAGTATGTTTATGTCTCTCGTTCTGTCTATCTGAGCTCCGGTTTAGCGGGACGCCAAAATCCCTTCCGACCAACCAAAAACCGGTCCTCGTATATTTTGGTTGACCAATGAAGCGAACCAAGTATGGATTCAAGCTTCATTATTGTTTCCATGTTGTCTTGTACCACAAGATATCCACCTGGTCTCACTATCCGATCTATCTCAGCTACCACTTGTACAATCTCACACCTGAAATTGACCCAAAAAACACATATTAAAGGTTAACCACACTATTCGCAATATCAAACCGAGTTTGGTATGACAACTCCGACTTTGGTTAAGCTAACCGTGAACCGAACCAAAACAGTGAATGCCTACTGGCTACTGCTAAAGAACTGAAACTCTATAGATATACAAACTCAGATCTGTTGTTTACCTTTGTGTGAGATCACCTAGGAGGAAACTGGAATGTAACAGATCGTATGTTCTAGGGTAAGTGTTGACGGACTCACACCAATCATGGTAAACTCCGATCAAGCCTCGATCATAAACGACGGAGAGAGTGTCAGGTTTATCCACAGGGACAACATTCATCACCCAGAGTGGTAGATTTATAAGTGCAGCAGCAAAACTATACCAAAAAGAAGAAAAGAAGAAAAACTTGTGTCAAGTTTCAGTTTGGGATAAACCGGATTCTGGTTAAAGTTTCAGAGATTGTAAATGTACCCGCCAAAACCAGCATTCATGTCCATCACATTCCGCACAGTCGACCAGTTTACAGCTAGATGTTTGAGGTAAACATCAGAAACACTTGCTGACCATTTCTCTGTATCTTTCTTCAATGTTTCCGCTTTAACTGAAATGCTTTGCGGTTTAACACTCACAAGCCGTTTAGGCCATAGTTCAGGCCAACTCTGGACATTTCCACTAGGTAACTTGGAAAGGCATTTAGCGAGAGGAACATACCTAAAATTAATCAGAAGGAAATGTTACAAAAAATAGTGGACATTACTTATATGTGAATGTAAAGCATCATTTTGTGTAATAGTTTTTTTACCATGAACCATTTGCTTCCTTTTTATCACAAAGTGGTGGATCTTGTGTGCTGCGTTTATTATAACAGGATTCTGATGTTGGCTTTTGATAGATCACAAGTCCGATTCCAGAGGAATCAACCGTCTTTGTCACGACCTTCCAGCAAATGGATTTAGTAAGAGAAACCATTTCTGCAAAACAGAATTGTAACAGTTAAAACCATAGAGATCAACATCAGTGTTGAATGATCAAATAAAAAAAACATGATTGTTGCGAACCATTCCAAATTCTGCTATCTCTGTCATTATCTCGATAGACTGGTGTTGCAGACCATATGAAGAAACCTCCTGGCCTAAGTACCCTATTGAGCTCCAACAACGGTTTCCCACCTAACAAATTAAACCATAATGATCATTGGAACCTTGAAGCAAATGGGCTAAGAGGAAAAAGAATGGAACAAAAGAAATACCATCAGCATCCCAATGGACTCTGCACCGTGCACAATGTATAAGATCAAATGCATTGCTCGGAAACGTGAGCTGTTGTGTTCCAATAACAGAAAGTGTTGCAGGTATTCCTCGTTCTAACGCAAATTGAATCTGAGCTTCATGTTCATCTTTAGGAGCAAACGACATTGTAATGACATCTTTATCTAATAAAGATCCGCCAAAGCTAGCAACACCACAACCAACATCTAATACAACCCTTATGTTTTTCCCCCATTTGATACTCGGTAACGCCTGTGAATATGAAATGATTTCAACACAAAGATAGATGCTTTCTATTCAAGAAAAACAGGGGAAACAGAGCTAAGAAAGTGCTGACCTTTTCGATGAACTCAACGTAATGAGTAACCCCGAATTTGAATTGAGTACCTCCTCCAGGAAAAACTAGAAATTCACCCTCTTTTTTAACCCAATTTTGTTCCTTCTTGTATTCAACAAGCTTGGGATGAGGAACATTGTCATACCAAATCTGCACATTATAGAGTAAACCACCTATAATACTCTAAAAATGTAAACTTTGAATCTATCAGACTCTAAAGAACGGATCTTTCTCCTTTACTTTCACATACTAAAATGGGTCACTAAACTAAATCATGTATCTTCAGATCAAGCTGATCAAGAGCAGCAACCAAATCTTACCAAAAACAAAAACAGGAACTGTCTCTCACCATATCCCGGCTCTTAGGCCACGGAACCGGCGGCTTATAATTATCAGGCAAGGGAAGGAGACATTTAGGACTTGGTTCAGGGCAATGACGTTCTCGATGCTCCATATGTCTCCTTGATTTGAGCTGCTTGATGGCAGCGTAATTATCAAGACAAGGTATGTAATCAACAGATTCTGCACCTTTACATAGATCCCATTTCAGCTCTCCCACCTCGAGGGAAGTGTTTAGCTTCATCTTCTGTGGAGTTTGATCTGAAGAAACGTCGACGATTCGGTGAGGAATTGGAGATTTTGGGATTGGTGTGTAGTAATCGGTGGTGGAGAGAGAAGGGAAAGGGAATCTGGCGTTATCGGAGGTGAAGAGGAAGAAGGTGATGGCGATGAGGAGAGTGGAGAGGAGTAAAACGACGACGTGTTGTACTGATATCGCCATTGGAGACGAAGATCATTAGAGATCAGTGTTACGAGACGCGTTTCAGGTAAGAGGAAGAGGAAAGTGTGAGCTGAGCTGAGCTCCAAAAGTCGCAACTTTCACATTTCGATTTTGCAGAGAGAGCTTAAGTAATTTTTAATGCGCCGACAGATTAAAAAAGGATTTGTGTCCGAAAGAATTTTTCTTTTCTGATTAGTAGTATAAGACAAGATGTTTGATCTTGTAATAAATCATTTTAATTATGAATCAATTGCAAGTTAACCATTTATGTATCAGACAGAGGATTTTTAAGAATTTCATTTTTGGTAAATTTTCTCAATAGAAGATCGCAGTAGTAATTGATGAATATCTGCATCTTCGGAGACATCAGATCTGAATTAAATCTACACACCTATCATTGCCAGATCCAATCAACCTACTTTCCTGAGGTTTAAACTCAAAAGTATGATCATATTGAGCCAAAGTTTTCCTAAGATAATAATGAGTCATGTGGTGGAGCAACATATTCTTGAGCAGTAGTAACATATGCAAAGAATCAAATCTTTTATAAAACCATGAATGTATGATTGATATGTAACCACCCCCTATGGGTAAAATAAAATGCCTCAGAGTCATCAAAAAGCACATAAATCCTCTCGGAGGTTTTTCTACTGCCTTGTCAAAGCTTAAACCAAAATACTGGGACTGTTGAGATTGGGTAGATTTAATAGAAAGAAAAATCCGGCAATCTTACTCGATGATTCCGGCACCTGCATCGAGATCCACTTCGCCCATACCAGTGTCCTCTTCTTCGTCTCCGCTATCTTCATCGCCGCTCATTTCTTCATTGTCAAGACGTAGCTTAGCCATGTGTTCTGTCAGCATCTTTTCATCACGTTCACTCACCTATATTTGACATAGATTATAAACATTAATAGGCGGTTGTGAACCAAATTAAACAAAACACAAAAGAAAAGCTCGTTCTTGTGACATGCAACTCGAGACGGTTCATCACTTAAAAAAAACTAATTTAAGATACTCACAGCTCTAGCCCCCTCCTTAACGACAAGCTTGCCTTTGTGTGTCTCAATTGTCTCAGTGCATGCTGCTATGGCTTTGTTTAGAATTTCAATCCCTTGTTCCTGTTTAATATTTGAGAAATTGAGAAGATAAAATGGGACAAAACATAGCATTTACACATTTATGGTTTAAGTGAAGACAAATCCGCAGAGCTACATAATTGGCAAACAAAGTTGCAATGTCCAGTGTTTTCTTAAGCATTTACTTTCCTTGCAACTACAGTGTTTTCAAAATTCTGGCAAGTAGCTTTAGTGGATATACAATCTAAACAGAGATCATAAACCTCTTAAAGATAAGTAGGGGAGGATTTCTATAATATACCAATTACCAAACCAAGTAAATCATAGTGCAAGATAGAAGATTGCCTAACCTTGTCAAGTGTCTGAGTAGTAAGGACATACAGAGGTGGAGCAACCAATTTAATCTTAACAGGACAGTCTTCATTTCCAGCGGCTTCAGCATTTTTCATAGCCTCCTGAAATTACAAGCATGGGTGAGAAAATCAAATGAAATCATAATGTATTCATTTCACAAGTTAAAGATAATCTAATAAGAGATACGACCTTAATGTGAACAACTCCATCAAACTGAAAACACTTCAATTCGATATCAGCCCGGATTTTCATTGGTTGTGGTGTCATTCTCCTCCTAATGTTCTTCACAAGTGCATCTTTCACTTCTTCCGTAACAGCAGGTACAACCTTAGTCACCTACAAACAGAAAACTTGTAAGATTAGCACCAAATAAAGTTAGTACTAACCGCTAAAACAATGCCAGAGAACAAAGTATATACCTCTTGCCCATCAGGCCCAACTTCTTTGATCTCACGGGTGAGAGGACCCAACACTGAATCAGGATCCGTCACTAAGATCTTGAAAGCCTGAACAAAAGAAAATTATATATGAGAACTAAATAACCATAGAGATACACAATGAATCTCCAATTCACAAAATTCTTACCTCAAAAGCATGACCATGTCGTCGATACAAAGGCCAACCAATGTTCACATACAAGTCCTGCAACATGAAAGCTCAAATCAATTTCTATTCAACGATCACATCACTAAGCTATGATATTTGATAATATCTCTAACAAGCAAAATCCAAATCCAGTAGATAATCCCAGATTTGAACTACGATATTTTACCTCCAAATCAATTGAAAGAGTCTCAGCAACATGGCGCATGATAGAATGAACAAGTTTGCTCTTGTTATACCTCTCTTCACAAGTCTGAATATCTTCCTCGCTGACTCTACGTTTGCTCAGATCAATGTAACCTTTCTCTTTGTCAACACGGAGAACCATGACAGGCTCAATTCTTCCGACCTTAATCAAACTGCTAACACTTCGGATCCGACGACGAGAGAGCTCGGAGAAAAGGATCATGCCTTCGATGTTGTTGTACTCGAGGAGAGAAACATAAGCTCCCATATCGGCAATGTTCTTCACCTGGATCATCACCGCCATATCCACCTCTGGGTATTTCGCCTCGTACATCCGACACTCGAGATTCGGTGTTTGACTCGCCATGATTGGTAGATTTCGATACTGCTTGAGCTCACGCGAATTCACTCTTCGTTGAATCGGGTAAAGCTACGAGGCGGAGACACTTAGGGTTTTAGACTTTTTAGGCGACGGAGCAAATCAGACAGGTTTCTAGAGATAAGAAATGAGCAAGGAACACAAACGGAAAATGAGTCGACTTGCGTCAAAGATGCCAAGTTAAACGGCACCGTGTCAGTTAAACAATTAGGTTTTAATTGGGCCACAAGATAGTTTCAAGGGGTTAGGGGTTAAAAGCCTATTCGGGTTTCAGACATTTTCGGCCCAACTTCTTTCACAACGTAAGTTTGGATTGATTTCCTTTGCTTATTCATGAATTGCGTTTAAACCGGAGCAAACTAAACTAGAGCTCGAATCCACATTTGGCAGTCCAAAAACATTCTGACCGAACCGATGTAGAATCGATCACCAGGTGGGTTTGATGAACCTTATACCAGAATATAAAGTTATGTGATCATGTCTTTTGTCTCTTACAGAAAAAGAAGTCTACTACCTCACAAAATCGTAAAAGCTAAAGAACTAAACATAAAGTAGACACATATAGAAACACAGTAGACACAAGAGTCCCTCGAAGCTGCTTACCCTTCCAGAAGCATCTGATTGAAATGCCATGTTCCTGAAATTACCCACAAGCATTCAAAGACATATATTAAAACCAAGTTTGAGGCACGACGTAGGATGAATAAGTGGATTTTCTTGTTCTTTTATAAATTTATAGATTAGAACAAAATGTGAGAGATTATTTATGTACCGTGTCCTTTGCCAACTCGTCGCAGTTGAGCCACATATTCTGAGATCAACTTGATTGCTTCCACCTGAGAAATGTTTTATTTTATCAAAAATTCCTATTAGATTCTCTTTGATAGCTTATATACAACAGTAGCTCTTTGCCACTAACATAGAACACCAAATAAATTACCTGCTCTGTCAGAAACTCGCTCTCAATAAAATCTGCCAAGTGGACATCATTGTTCTTCGAAGCAACCTGTTGAAGCAAAGCATTACCAAACTGAGAACAGTTCTTGCCGAGTGAAGATTAGATTTACTTCTCAAATACGGATTTGACATATATAGTATGAACTCAAGAAGAGATGGTCTTTACACTGTGAAGGTTTAAGAGCTTCTCATTAACTAGTTTCTCCAGTGACAGAGCAAGCTCCATGCCTGCAACAACAAATCACAGAATTGTATGTTAAAATTCCTATATCCATTGAGACTTGAATCTCCATATGAGAGATACATTTTCATAATACTTAAGAACTCAGATAAAATTCAGTCTTTGCTAGTGAAAATATGCAATCTCTTCAAAAGCTTAACAAAATCATTGGTGTCAATATCTAATTTCTTAGAATGTGGCAGACATATGAAACTAAAGAAGTTTTTTCACTTGGGATTATTAGTGTTAGCATTTTTGAGCTTACCATAAAGAGCATCTCCTTTGTCAACATGTTCAAACTCTGAAAGAGGCATTACAATGGACTGTAACTTAACCCTCCCACCACGTTTGTTCTGCAATTCATGGAAAAAAACTAAAACATGTTAGAACCAAATTAGCTCCAATAAGGTAAACAAATGGAAATAACTTTCATAAGACCTGATACTCCATTAACTTCTCAGCATGCTCTCTTTCTTCCAAACTTGATTCCTTAAAGAACCTGATTCCATGAAACCAACAATTAACTATGGATAAACAAAAAAAATCCGAAAATATCAACACTCTTGAATAACCGGAGACTCACTTGGCAAGACCTTTGAGCGCGATGTTATCCCGATCAAAGTAAGCATACATAGCGTGATACACATACGAGACATTGTATTCCACACTGCAACCAAAATCCATTGAAGAATTTCAAATTCACAGGTTCATAAACAATAAGCAGAATCAACATGAGGTTCCAAGTTACCAAATCTTATAGCCAATCAACCAGATTATAATACCGAATCTAAGAGACTGGGGTGAGAAAGAATAACCTACTTGATCTGCTCGTTAATGGCGGCTTCGCACTCGTCTGAGTACTTTTGTCGAGCGAGTGAGAGATGAGAGCTGGTAGGGACGAGATCGAGCTCCTTTTTTACTTCCTTAAACGGCTCGAAGACAACGCCGCTTAGCGCGTCGGTGGTTGAGCTTTTAGATGCGCGAAAAGAGAAAGTTAAGTTTCCAGATTTTCCAGAAGAAACTCGAAGATTCGATGAAATGGAAGGTAACAAAGGAGACACATCCTTCTTCACGCCATGGAAATTCACCAGCGAGAGAGCTGAAGAAGAAGATGAAGAAACAGTCTTGAGAAGCATTTTGACTCGTTTGGATTGAAACAAAGTAGGAAAGTTTTCTTCGCGAGAAAATTGGAGAAGACGAATGGATTTTTCGTGAGGCGAGGGAGATATATGTAAAAGTGAGATTGTGATGTGTTGATGATGAGGCTGCGGATGAGAGACACGTGTACGTACGAGATCGTGGGATGGGTCATGGCGCGTGGCAAGCTTGTGGTTCAACTGCGTTGCTGGAATTTTTTTTCTTTTTCTTTTTGTCGTTGCTGGAATTTTGTTTATCCGTGACTTATTTGTTTTGAAGCTGTATAATTTTGTTTTATGTGATGAAAATTGAAATTGCAGCTTCAAAATCTCTTTCACTAATTACTTAATTAAGTAAATAATCATTTATTTAATAGAAAATCTCTTGTAATTTGTGATTAGTGAATAAAAAAGTTAACAGAACAACTAAAATACTAAAATTAAATATCCCTTAAAATTGGAACAAATAAGAAAGAGTGCATAAGGAAAACAATTTGGTTTTATGCAATTTAAATTAAAACAAACAAAAACAACAAGTAATTGGTAAATATGATTGGCACATTCCTCAAATTGAAGATTCTGTTTTAGAGGAGAGAACAAAAAAAAAACATATACACTCAAAAATCTTCATAACAAGATATTATTAACCAATCAAAATCATTACCACTAAAAAAAAAACACAATTTTAGTTGTTAATTAGTAACCATAATCCAGTTCTTCTACCTGTTCATTGAGAGATGCTAACTCTATATAAGCTGATAATGTAGGCTAACACTTCTCATCATCTCTTAGAACAAGTATTGATAAACAACAATTTTTTTTTTCCATACACCTTAAACTCAATAATAAGATGGCAAGCATTGCTTTTGTGTTTAAGGTTTTATGTGTATCTTTCTTGTTCATATTTGTTGCAAGTCGTCCTACTATCCGACCAAAAACGTTTAACGTCCAACGTCATGGTTCTAAGCCGGACGGAAAAACTGATAATGCCAATGTATGTAAACGAGAATTTTTCTAATTTTTTTTTTACCATTAATTAGTTATGAGATGAAAATCTATGCACATTAGCACAACTATAAACATATATGACAAATATACAAACCAAAAAGATAAATATATATTTTTAATTTATTGTATTTTAACATATATATATCATTCTTAACACATACAAAATCAGGTATTCACAAGTATATGGAGTCGTGCATGCAAAAGAAAAAGTGGAAGTAGTAAAATCTATGTACCAAAAGGAATATTTTACCTCGGTGGTGTAGAGTTTGTGGGTCCATGCAAAAATCCTATTGAATTCGTCATTGATGGAACTTTATTGGCTCCTGCAAATCCTAGTGATATTAAGCAAGATACATGGATCAACTTTAGGTACATCAACAATCTTTCTATCTCCGGTTCCGGTACACTTGACGGCCAAGGAAAACAATCTTGGCCACTCAATGACTGCCACAAAAATCTCAATTGTCCTAAACTAGCTATGGTAACATATCTTAAACTTTTTCACTTATTTACATTTAAAGCGTATTACAAAACGTACATGTGATATTTATACACAACTTTATTAGAATTTTTGGTCTTTTTCATTTGAGAAATTAACAAGTCTTATAATAAACTTGAATTTTTTTATAGACTATGGGATTTGCATTCGTGAACAACTCAAATATCAAAGACATAACATCACTCAACAGCAAAATGGGACATTTCAACTTCTTCTCCGTCCATCACTTTAATATTACCGGCGTCACTATAACAGCTTCCGGTGATAGTCCTAACACCGACGGTATCAAGATGGGTTCATGTAGCAACATGCACATCTCCAACACAAACATCGGTACCGGAGACGATTGTATTGCCATTCTCTCTGGAACCACTAACCTCGATATCTCTAATGTTAAATGTGGTCCCGGACATGGGATCAGTGTTGGAAGTTTAGGGAAGAACAAAGACGAGAAAGACGTGAAAAACTTAACAGTAAGAGACGTCATTTTCAACGGTACAAGTGATGGTATTCGGATCAAGACTTGGGAATCTTCAGCTTCAAAAATCCTCGTTTCGAACTTTGTGTACGAGAATATTCAGATGATTGACGTTGGAAAACCAATCAACATCGATCAGAAGTATTGTCCTCATCCTCCTTGTGAACATGAGCAAAAGGTTAACATTCTATTCAAAAAACAAGCTTCATCATTCTCTTATTTCATCAAAAGAATAAGAACAAAAATATAAAAGACAACTTGTGTTTATTTTTCTTCAGGGAGAGTCTCACGTTCAAATCCAAGATCTTAAGTTAAAAAACATATATGGAACGTCAAAGAACAAAGTGGCAATGAATCTTCAATGTAGCAAAAGCTTTCCGTGCAAGAATATTGAGCTAATTGACATTAACATAAAAAGTAATGGACTTGAAAATAGTTCTTCCATTGCAGTTTGCGAAAATGTTGATGGTTCTATGAGCGGTAAAATGGTTCCTCAACATTGTCTGAATTGATTTGACGAGCCATCAAAATAATAACGATGTGTTGTGTATATGATACTTTCATTTATGAATAAACCAAATTATTTGATGTATAGGATAATGTTTTTTTTTATAACCGAAATTCCAAATTAAAACATAAATATGTATATAAGCTTTCAGATAAAATAAAAAATTAACATCCATAATCTACAAGAAATTGTATTTTCTGAAAATCGAATAGAAACACATGATTAAACAATTGGACGAAAGAATTTCTACATAAATCTCTGAATAAATTCAATAAATCCGGTTCATCTGAAGAAACTAAATTGAACCATACTCTGGTTCGGTTTTTAAATGGGCCGTTTGAGATTTGAGAAGGCCCATAGTTGATAACATTCAGGCTTCAAATTGCAAATGATATACAAAAATAATTTATGCGGCTTATTCGTAAGAATTACTAAGATTAAGGGTACAATTGAAATTTCGATTGAACCAACGGCGGATGTGAAATCAACAACAGCGACGACTGCAGCCGTGCCGAGCACTCATCTCTTCTTCTCTCTCAGTCTCGCTCGCCATCTCCGTGGAGATCCTCGGACATGGTCATGAGATCGTAAGAGAGAATCTTCAAAAAATTGAAATTGGAAATCGATAAGCTAGGAGCTAAGGAGAAATGTCGGGGAAACTTTGGATCCCGAGATTTATTCTCATCACTCTACTGTTTATTAGCTCACGAGTTAACTCTCAATGTGAATTCAGTTTCACTGGACGCAACAAGGTCTTTCATTTCAACCTAGCATCTTCGATTCGGAATTATCCTCACGGTGTGCTCAGCGAAGATGGGTACTTTCGCTTTTCCTTTTGTCCCAGATTCCATTTCTTATATGCTTGAAGTTCGCTTTCAATTTCAAATTCTGTACATCTTATGAAATTATTATGTAGAATGTTGCATTTGGTATTGTGATTTGTACTGGATGGTGTTAAGTTAAAATGTTCGTCTATGTTACTTCATTTGTGTTGTGCTTATACTAAATGCAATAATTGGATAAGCAGGTTTTATAAAGTGGAAGCGAACAGTTCCGTGTTATGGTTTCAGGTTGTCTTCTACATCAGGTTACACTTTGTTTCTGTATTTTTCTCTGTTACACTGATCATAACATCTATGATCCTGTATCTTGGATTTCTCGCGTGCCTGTGTAATTCATCTTGTTGTATGTAATTTCTGATAACTGGTAACAAGGAAAAAGGAATAGATAGGTTAATGGAACAGTAGAGGAAGAACGATACGTTGCTTAGATTAGGAAAGCATTTAGAGTTAAGGTGGTTCTGATTTGAAGATGTATAACTGCTTGGTAGTCATACTGCCGTTTATGTTTTACACTACGCCATTGTGATTTATGTTTGTTATTTTTTTTGTAAACCGTCTTGTGGAACAGCTTTGTGACGTGCTGATTTTCAATCATGATCCCCCTCGATGTGTTGGTTGCGAAGTAAGATATTTGGCTACTTTTCTTGTCTTGATCTATCCTTCTACAGAAAAAGTTTCTATTTTAACTTTGAGAATCTCAATCAGTCTCTGTGACTTTGCTTTTCTTCACTTAGGATTGTGGAGGTCCATCTCACTGCGGAACGTCATGTAGTGCACTTGTGTCAGAAAATGTAAGAGGTATTAAAATCACACTCTGACAGCATGTTATCTTAATGTATATTATGTAGCTCAGTAGAGAATGATAAGGTTGCAGATTGCACAATGCTTTTGTGCTAATGAAGAGTTAAACCATCTTAAAAATCTAATCATTTGCAGGGTATGATGTATGCACTTCTCTAGGGCATGCCTCAAGCACAAAAGTTGATATTATTGGTAAGGTTTAAGATATGTGAAAATTGAGACTATTTTCACCCTGTGTTCTAAGTTGTGAAAAAGCTAAATTGTTAATGCTGTTTTCTCCCAACTTCGTTTGCAATAATAATGTAATAAATGTGCCTCAGGATTTTTGTTTTGAATATGGTAGATAAAGAGGATCCTGGCAAAGGCGTCATTGTTCAGATGTCAACTGGAAATAGGAACCAAAATTGCTCGCTTTCAGTTTCTGTTATTTGCCAGAAAACTAAAGTTGATGTAAGGATTTGTATATCAGACATCCTACTTAAGCGTATGAATTGAAGTTGATTTTAGGAGTTTTTAAGACGTAAAACCTCGTTCACCATTTTCTTTTCTCAGGGACCACTCACTTTGGCGAAATCTGGTACCTGTCAGTATGTGAGTGTTCAGTAACTCATCTATTTGCTCTTTTCCTGTAGCTTTCAAATTACCAAGTGTGATTGTTTCTTTTGTGAATTTTATGGGTTTTAAGTTTGAAAACTGAGTTTTTATTTGCATCTCAATATCTTGATTCTTAAGAAGTATGGACTCTGGGTAGTTATGGTCTTGTTTCACTGACAGGCTACTCAGCTGCGACATCCTGCCGGTTGTGCAGCAGCTATATCCGGCCATAGTAGTGGATGGGGCTGGTTTAGTACCTTACTAATCATGTGAGCAAACCAATCTTTTTAATGTGAGGCCTATTGGAATATGTTTAGATATCGTGGGAATCAAAAATGAAATGTTCTTATCTTTCTCAGTATCTTGTGCCTGTTTGGAGCTTATCTGGTGGGTGGTGCAGTATATCGGTATTTCTCCCTTGGAATTCGTGGCATAGATGTATGTTTCACTACCTTCCTTTATATATGCAAGTTTTTCTCATGTACTGATTCTATCACAATTGAAATGTAAACACCCTGTTTTATAGGTAATCCCGAATATGGATTACTGGGCCACTGTACCTCACAGTATACAGGTATTGTTCTGTGTTTCTATATTCTCTTCTGGTAGATTGGTGTCTAAGAATTAAATTTAATGAGCTTACGTTTCCTCTTCATCTTGCAGAGCTGTTTTGGCTCACTATTTTCAAGATTCGGGGGGTCTATTCGTGGTCAGCAAACCTCATATTCTCAGGTCAACTTCTGAGCAGTCTCAGCATCTTCTCTGATCCATGGTCTGGAGACACATCCCCAAACTTTCCTTGACTGGTTCAACCAATTGCAAACGCCGCTAGATTGTTATACCCTGAGTACTCTTTTGGCCATTATATGACTGCAAGTTATAAGGTGCCTCTCCTTTTCAGCTTGTTATGTCATGGATCCCTGTAGAAACAAAAGAATCTTGTTCATTGGATAGAAACAATGTCAAGCCATTGCAATCTGCAGCCTTTCCCATTTCGTGTGTTTGCTCTTTGGAGATTGTTTCAGTTTCTTGATGCTGATTTTGAGTAATGGTAACCGATGTGTTGATGTTTTAGCACATTTTGCATCCGCTTGGCGTTGGATAAGTGGATATCTCTTTTCTTTCAGTGAGTTTTCTGATAGGCGAGTGATCAATGTTTAGGATAGAGATGTTGCAATTGACCAAAAATCCACGAACCAGATTGTTCTTTTAGTGATCTCGGTTAAATTTGAGCCGATTTAGAAACTGGTCTAGCTGAGCCAAACCGGTCAAACTGGCCGGTCCAGTCGTCATAATATACAGTAGTTGCCAATGAAGCTTCTTGAAAGCATCTCTTTGTACAATTTTGAGTATTGTAGCATCTAAAGAAACATTGGCTTAGTGTTTTGTTTTGTTGGACGAAGAGTGTGTACAAAGAGGAAAAGTGAGAGCCAACAACTTGAGCTTGAAAGCCCAACAATTTCTCAACTAATTCCACTATTCATTTCATCTTGAACTCTCTCCTGATAGTTACTATATAAAAAAAAAAAATTATAGACCGATAATTAAGATTTTGTTTGATCTCACATTGTTCAGTATTAATTTTAATAAATGTCAGTTTTGTTCTATATTGTTTTCTAAGTAACATCAAAAATCCATTGGACAAAGGTAAAGACAACGATGTCTCATCTTTACAAATTGATCAACTGTACGAAAACACCTCAAGGACACTTAGCTTAGAAGCCAAGTGAATTTATATTCCTCACCTCCATCAATCATCATCTCAAAGTTTCCAATAGCCTAAGAAACTAATAATTTTTGTTCCTTTTTGACAGATATTAGAAGAGTATTCATAGTAAAAAGGACAAAGGAAGCCAATGATTTAATCATAACCATCTAGGTTGGATTTAATCAAATACAAAACGGACTAGATGTAGTCCACAGTGAACTCAGTGATTGTTTTTGTCTTAAAATCAAGGTAAATCACATGATTACTTAAAAACAAACAGAGATATACATTTTTGCTGAAAACACGAATGTGTATATAAATGGATTAAATCTTACGAAAAAGCATTAGTTAGTAGACAACCACTCTGTTGCGTCAACATTTACCTACTCATCACTCTTAAGTATACTTCCTTTGCTAATTCACAAAAATTTCATCACCTAATATAATCATAACCATATTATAAATAGTTTAATCATTGTACAATTCACATCTTTAGTATTTCTTGAAGCAATTCCAAAATAAAGTTCTTTTGGCTTCCTCCTCCCACATTCTTATTTGGTTGAGGAGAATGAGATCATCAAGAACACAAAGTGTTCATTTCTTAATTTTATCTCCTCTTTTCCTAATAATATAAAATTTGAAATCACATTTGTAACACTAATTCTCAAATCCTAAACATGAAACCTTCATCACCAATTTCACTCACTAGTTCTTCAATTGCTAGAAAAGCTCGTTTTTCTCCTTACCTCTTCACACTCTTAGCCTTCATTCTTTTCGTCTCTGTCCTCTATGGTGAAGATTTTATGTGCATCTTTGGACAGCTCGAGCCTAACTTCGTCCTCCCGCCTTCTCGAACACCCGGTAATATTTTGTTTATTCACTAAACTTGTGGTTTGAATACGCGTTGACAATGAGGAATTGAGTTTGTGTTTTGGTTTTCAATTTCTTGGATTCTTAAGAAAAGAATAAGAAATCGGAGAAGCTTGCGTTTGCTATTGGTAAAACAGAGGAAAGCTGTGACGTTTTCAGCGGGAAATGGGTGAGAGATGAAGTCTCCCGACCACTGTATGAGGAATGGGAGTGTCCGTACATTCAACCTCAGCTTACATGTCAAGAACACGGCCGTCCCGACAAAGACTACCAGTTTTGGCGGTGGCAGCCTAATCACTGCGATCTTCCCTCGTAAGCTCACTCTAAACGCTCTGTTTTCTCTGTTTCATGGGTTACTCTGTTTTCTCTGTTTCATGTGTTGCTCTGTTTTCTCTGTTTCATAGGTTCAACGCGTCACTGATGCTGGAGACATTAAGAGGGAAGAGGATGATGTATGTAGGAGACTCGTTAAACCGTGGAATGTTTGTATCAATGATTTGTCTTCTTCATCGTCTTATTCCTGAAGATCAGAAATCAATTAAAACCAATGGTTCCCTCACTGTCTTCACTGCCAAGGTAAACCTATCTACTTAAACTTATTCAAAATTCTCACCTTTTATTAGAGCTTATTATATCTTTGTGCAGGAGTATAACGCGACGATAGAGTTCTATTGGGCACCGTTTCTTCTAGAATCGAATTCAGACGATGCAATTGTCCATAGAATATCGGATAGGGTTGTGAGAAAAGGATCAATTAACAAACATGGTCGTCACTGGAAAGGAGTCGATATAATCATCTTCAACACTTATCTGTGGTGGATGACTGGATTGAAGATGAACATCTTGTAATCATTTTGAAACTTAAAATCGTAACAATTCATATAACTATACTTATCAATCATATTAGAGAGGTTTCTGATATTGGGGGTATATATAGGCAAGGATCGTTTGATGATAAAGAGAAGAATATCGTAGAGGTTTCGACTGAAGATGCGTACCGGATGGGTATGAAGAGTATGTTGAGATGGGTGAAGAACAACATGGATCGTAAGAAAACTAGGGTCTTCTTCACTAGCATGTCTCCAACGCATGCCAAGTTAGTGACTTTGACCCTTTTTATCGAGCAATTTAGCCCATAGTTAGATACATATTGACACCATAAACAGATTAAACTTTACTTACTATATTGGCAAACTGATTGTTACTTTCTTGGCAAGAAACTTACTGGTTAAGGGTTTTGTTGATTTTGTTTTGTTCTTGTTCTATGACTGTTTCAGGGGGATAGATTGGGGAGGTGAACCGGGTCAGAATTGCTATAATCAGACAACACTTATAGAAGATCCAAGCTACTGGGGATCAGATTGTAGGAAAAGCATAATGAAAGTGATTGGAGAAGTGTTTGGAAGATCGAAAACACCGATAACGTTACTGAACATAACGCAAATGTCGAATTACAGGAAAGATGCACATACGTCGATATACAAGAAGCAGTGGAGTCCACTTACAGCGGAGCAGCTGGAGAATCCAACGAGCTATGCGGATTGTGTACATTGGTGCTTGCCTGGCCTTCAAGATACTTGGAATGAGCTTCTCTTTGCTAAACTTTTCTATACTTGAGATAAGAGAAAACATTTTTTTCCTTTGAAGACGACAGCGCTTTTTGAGTTTGGAAAGAGATCTTGTGGAGAAATTGTAAAATTTAGTCATTGAATTGATATTGTCTTTTTTGGTTGTGAGATAAAAAGGTTTGACAAATCGAGAATGATAAGTAGCCTCTAAACAGTCTAACTAATGTAATGTAGCAAAAAGAACAAAAAGTGGTCTCTACTGTAATCTTCTAATTTATAAGTGCTGATTCGCCAAACCTAACTGACAAAACTCGTGTTCCGGTGTTCCGATGGGCCTTTATTGGGCTTAATTGTTTTATGTTGTTTTCTATATTGGACACACATAAAAAGTATTAACACACAAGTTTAATTGTCTTAGACCGAACATGAATGGAAGTAAGAAAATTCAAATCATAACAAAAAAAATCTAATCTTACATAAAATAAAGATAGACAATAAATCAATAATATCAAATTCAGGTTATAAACACACACTCACAAATATAAAATCAAACAATTTCGTTAATATAATTTTGTTAAACTTGTGAAATTAAGATGATTTTTATAATATGAAGGTAATGAAAATATTATTTTGAAGCGAATGAACTGTGAACTCATATATTCAGAATTTTATATTTTTGGTAGCAAACCATGTATATAAACCTAATAAACAAATAGTAAATCGACGTTTTCATTAATTTTAAAATCGTATTTGATAATTTTCAATTACTATATAGAAGATTTTTATCCGCGTTGATGTTTTCAACATTACACACCACTCACACCGAAATGCTTCCAAACCTAAAATCGTAGAAGTTAAAATCATGGACGAAAATATCTATCCCCAATAAACTTTAAGGAAGGAGGCGGTGTTCTTCACGTTACATTGAATTTGGTTTGCCTTTTTCAGACACACTCATATGTATATATTGGATAAATCATCTATTTACATTTTATAGCAAACTTTATATCTTATTCTAATTAGTTAAAGTGTTAGATAGCCCAGCTAAAGACTATATGAAAATACGAACTATCTCCGTTGCTTTTTAAAAGTAATGCATATTATATCACAGCTATGTACGTTATCACAATCTTTTATGCATGTTTATTTGGATTTGAATTATTAAGAAACTAGTTAAATAGTAGTAGTTTATATGCAACATGCCACATTGGAATATACAAACCCCATAAATCGTATCTCTCTGGATTGGTCAGAATTTTCATTTTTTTGACACGGGAATACATATGTTTTCATATGTAAATAAAAGGGAAAAAAATTTCTTATGGGTTTATAAAATTAAAAAAAATGTGAAATAAAATATAAGTAATATAATAATAGTGATCAGAAATAGGAAGACAGAAAAGAAAATAAGAAAGGTGGGTGGGTTTAAATGTCATTATACAAACGACCAAAAGAGGGAAAACATTAATAGCCTCCTTGCCAACTTGCATATCAACTTGCAATTCCTTCCTTCCACGACAATGTTTACATATATATTTCGTACTCATTATGATAATAAATTAATAATCATTTATGTAATCAATTTGATTTTTCTTTAACCTTTTTTTTATTTATGGAATATTTTTTAAAGGTGTCAAAGAATAGTAGCGACTTTTTTTTTTTTCCTTTGCAACTTGCATGCTTTGTTTTTTTTCTATAACAAGTTGGATTTTATTACACCCCAACTTGCATTTTACGTACGATCATATACATGAATGTCTATATATGTATTCAATTTTGAATTTGGTTCACAAGTCTCGAAATCTTACTACTTAATTATAAAGTAACTAAACACATTTTGCTTTTGCAAACTTTGAATGTCTTTTCATCTTGTTCATTGGATTCTTTATATTTATATAACTAGATAAAGTTATTTGATTTTTCAAATGTACATTTTTATTCATGAACTAATATATAGGACAAGGAAATCCGAAAAAGTAATAATTTTGACATTTGAATTATTGAAACGGTTCACGCATCCCAAAACTATAAAAGGAACTAAGAAATTTTATCATTTTGGTATGTAAATAATTTTGATTTATTTTTTTGGTGAGTAAAAACAAAACATTTACGTATTTATGTAAAGTTTGTTGATGAAATGACAAATAATTTGAAAATTTTACGTTTCCAAATTAGGGAATTAAAGATATAATGCTGTATTACCTGACACCATTTATTTTGGCCTAGCATTATATATGCCATAAAGAAAATTCTTAAGATTATATCACATAACTCAATACATGCATTACGCCTTGGTTCAAGTTTAATTATCACTAATTGATATTATTCCATCTTTGCTTTTAGGATTGAACGCTTTGATTATATAGCTGGTGAGCAAATTCATTTAAAACACCAAGTAGTATTCTACTGTTTATACATTTCAATAAAATTCAAATGATGTATAGTTTTACTTTGTTCTTCTCTTAACATAAAGGAAAACGAATCATCTCAATCAGCACATGTATGGGTTTTCTGATTGCCCACAATTGTTCAGATCTCTTCATATATAGTAGATATGCCAATGATTATATTAATCAAATTGTTTGTGTAATACATTATTATGTAGGTTATCAAAATTAATGAAATTAGACATAATAATATCGGAAATATCGTAACAATATACCCCATGCATTATAGCTGAATCACTATATAGTCTATATTGTTTCATGATTAACTAAATTAAAAGACAAATAATAAATATGTAAAATACGGCGCAAGAAGAAGATTATGAAAATAACTAAACAATCAATGTTTATATAATAAAGCTACGAGAGCTGTACAAGAAGAAATGGTTTTAAGGGTAAAACCAAAGTATCGTTGAGACATACATTTAACAGACCCTAAAAACCCTAACTTCGAAAAACCAAAACCATCTTGTTTGATATAATTCTTGTTTTTTGTTTTAGTTTCGAAAAATCCCCGACGATAGTTAAATACTTAAATCTTAAAATCCAAAACCACCTCGAGAATCCCAAAAATAAAAGATAAATTTTGAAAGAGAGAAATATAGAAAATAAAATAAAAATAAAAAGATTGAAAAAATGTAATTACGAGAATTTAGAAGTGTTCTCGGCGAGTTTAGCCAGCGATTGCAAGTTGCACCGTACTATAGTATCAGCAAAGCTACAAGTCTCTTCCTTATCGTTACCCGCCGGTACGTCAACGACGTATGACTCAACGACACGTGTCCTCTTCTTGCCGTCGGAGTCCTCCTCCGACTCATGCACCGTCGTCACCGACTTGTAGTTCATGAGTCTGTGGTCCCCACCAACGACGCTGAAACTGATGACGTGGCGATCATCGTCCATGATCTCAAGCCGCTCTAAGCTAAACGCCGCGGGGAGACCAGAGACGACTCTGACCTCTCTCACCGACCCAACCTCTCGACCGTCTCCGATAACCACGTGGCAGCTTTTCACGAAGTGTTTGTACGCTTGAGGGTGTTCGAAGCGGCTTAGGATCGACCAGACTGTGGAAACCGGAGCCTCCACGTCTTGTACCACGACGGAGAAGCACTGAGAAGGACCAACCACGTGCGTGTGGGAAAGCTCCACGTGCTCCGGCACATCAGCCATCCCGCGCGTGAGGCTCACTTTTTGAACCTGTTTCTGATGGTGGTGGGGATAGTTTCTTACGGTGGCGTTGGCTGCTTCTGCGGCGGTGGAGGATCTCTGAAACTGTATCGACGTTGGCATTATTAAAGCAAATCTTTTCTCTATATCTCTTTTAATATTCTTGGCTCTCTCTAAGAAAACAAATGGTTTTCTTCGTGAGGTTGTATTAATGAGAGATATTTACATGTAATATACAGAACTATATAAGGACAGAGTGTTTATATATAAAAATGCAAGTATGTGGATTAGGAAAGAGAGTTAGTTTGTGTGGGTTCTTCGGTTGTCCACTTGGGATTTGTTTGGAGTTTGTGTACTGCTTCAGTTAAGAAACGTCTCTCTCTTTCTTTATATCAAGGACCGGCCCGGTTTCCCATGAAATTCTACGGACTGGTTCTCGATATTTAATATAACCGGTTATTAAATTTTAATTTTGTTTTTCCTTGCTTTGTTACTGAGGCTGTCTATTTGTCAATGGTGCTATATATTTCACCAGTTTATTACAATGAATGAGCATGTTGTCGTAACCACACAAGCATTACTATAATTAGAATGGACGTTTTTATGTTTTAACCAAAAACACTCTTGAATGAAAGTTGAGAAAATGAAATCAATATCATTTAAGATACCGAGAAAAAAATTCTGAACTCATCTCTATCTCACCGATTATATCAATATTCAGAATATAAAAACATTGAACATTATCTTTGAGGTTTTGCATAGATATTTCAATCTTCTACTGTCTCGAGGCTATATATATAGCTAACTCTAAAACGTTATTAAAGATTATAAGAACATGATCACTATGTGTCGAGTTGGTTAAGCTATATATATTGGTTAAGAGCTATACTTAATTTATGCATAGGTTTGAAAAAATTCTTGAAACAAATTGGTTGGGAGGACCGACCTTTGTCTTTGTGATTGCCGATCTATTTTCAGTTGGTACTATTCTTGGATGCGTTTTTGGTGGATTTTTAATTTTGTTGGAACCTTCTGACTAAGGTAAAAATTTCAAAAATAACTCCATAGGACTTTCAATGTTCCAAGTTGGTGAAGATATCATGTCATGGGTCCATCATAATAATCTTTCCTCATCTTGTAATCAACTTGAGCCTTTCGACGATACTAAAAAAAGTATTAATCAAATTCCTTTTCAACAAAGAAAAGAACAGAATATTAATAAGACGAATTAGAAGAAAATCAAACTAAGCAGTTTGCTAAAAGTAACCAACGTAAAGTCAGGGAAATTTACGAATTGGACAATATTTCTTGGGTGTGTTTTCTTCCACAAACGTATATTCAAATCATATGAATATATTGGACTCTTGGATTTGAGTGGTGGGCATAATAACAAAACACAATTGGGAAAAATAATAAAGGGTTATCTAATGCATTAGTTTTTCCAACAACTATACATATTCCCAAGTAGCCCTAGTTGTTAAGATTAATACGAATAAGCGAGCAATTTGCAGTACTAATTATATCTGACATTTTATAGAATAAGAAGGACAAAAAGTTACAATTTGCTATTTTTTGCACCATCCTCGATATAAAGATTGCTCATCTTATAAGCTTTCGGGTTAGGTGACATAATCACTCACCAATATATTACTGAACACAAATAGATTACAAGTTGATGTGGAAAATGTATTAATATTACGGTGATACATTTTTGGGTTCAAAGAGTCAATCTCAAATCAATGCATCAGACGTATTTTGTTACAACAACATAATTTGTGCCAACTTTTTTTTTTGTCAAAACATGTATTATATATCCAAGATTTAAATTCCAATGGTGAGATAGTGACAAACATTAGTATAAACAACTCGACTCCATGTCATTATTATTTTTGTGCAAAAGCCGGTTGTTTGTTTGTTTGTGAATATTTCTCGAGAAATAAATCTCCAATATGCATAAAATATTATTCCACCTAAAATTATTAAATCCCCAACTATGATTATAAACAAAATGCACTTAAAATTTCAAAAATAAGTATCGAAAAAATCAAAGATAAGCTTAAATTTCGATAGATATTTGAATGAATCAGATTACAACGTGATATTAAGAGAAGATTATCGATCAAAAAGTAATTAAAAGGAGAAATTGTCCAAAATAGTTGCATCTCATTCTTGCGGAGAAGAGGACACATTGTCAAAGGGAACTTGTGGAGGTGCAATACCCACCAATTCATTGGATTTAATTAATTAACAGTTTGCCAACTTGATTTCTTCATTTTTCTAAAGGCTTAGAAGATCTTCAAGATTCGAGCAAGAAAAACGATTTTGGAGACCAGAATGGAATAGTTAAAGCCTTTTAAATAATATACAACTATGTCCCATTTGCACTTTCAAATACCCAATTTGCCTTTTGTAGAAAATACAGATAGATAACTCTCTAATGATAACTTTATTATTCATACCTCATTGCTTATGTAATCTCAGACAACCTGAGGAAAGTCTGCAGACCAAAAAACTCCACTACTGGATATTTCCATTAAACTAAGCCAAGTTTCTTGAATAATCAAAACTTGCCAAGTCAATAAAACCACTACGCAACATCGCATTATTCCATCTCCATTCTTAAGGATGAAAATTAGATGTGAGAGTATCCAAAGTTCAAAGATCAAAACTTTATAGCTTATATGCATCCGAAGTTCAAAACTTTGATATGTACCGAATGTTATAAACTTTTTCTAAACCCAACGTTTGAACTTCTTCATATGTCATATGTATTCACAAGAAAAAGAAAGAAGGAATCATATTTGAACTTGTCCTACATTACCTAACTACATGTACTACGTCTCACAACCATTAATATCAGAAAGTATCAGTAGCTTCAAAGAAGGGCAGCTTCTAGCTAGTAACAGCTACACCGTCTCGGAGCAGAATCACAAACTTAGGCCAGTCAAACGAAATTTGAAATCTTATGTAGATCCATGAACATCTTTGTCTCCTCCAAAATCCAAGTCCTGTATGTCAAGATCATTGAACCTGCGATGGTCTAAATCAATACCATAGTTCTCCATATCACTGGGCTGCACATAAGGACATCCATAATCAACTCCTGGTTGAGCAATCTCCATAGGGTTGAGGCTCCCGAGCAAGTTAGAATTTGGAAACTGCGTTTGGTAACTGAAATTTGGGTGTCTATCCACTTGATACTGCATTGTCTCTTGACCAGACACATTGTTGTCGTTTAATATACCCAATAGCTCATTAATATCAAACGTTTCATCCACACCAAACTCCAATGGTTCTTGTTCATTGCCATTTCCCATCAACCAAGCATCCAAAGTCTCCCTTTTCGAGTCCTGTCCAATTCCAAAACCAACAGCCAAGTTATGTTCTTCCCTCACTTCCTCTTTTCCTTTCAGCTCCTCTTTAATACACTGAGAACTATCTAAGAGAACATATTCATCGCTACAATCCTCTAGTTTCACCTGACCAAAACCTGAACTTGCATTTGTATCCTCACGTGCACAAACTTCAGATTCATCAGAAAATGCAGTAACCGAGCCTGACACAGTGGCAGTGGCAGCAGTCGAAGAAGAGCGATTTGTGATCTCGGGAAGATTGAGTCTGGCAGACTGACCATATATAGCTTTGGCCGCCTCGTCATAAGCCAATGCAGCTTCATATGAACTGGAGAAAGTACCGAGCCACAACCTAGCACCTCCGTCTGGCTCACGGATCTCAGCAACCCATTTACCCCATCTCCTCTGTCTAACTCCTCTATAGTCACAAATCCCGTTTTCAGGTCCACCTTTACCTTTCATACAACCCTTCCTCGAACCTTTTGGAGGAGGCTTTCGGATTGATTTTGGACCACCACCATCGATACAAGATTCTGCCTCAATCTGCTCATTGTACTCTCTCCATTGCCTTAGAATCTCAGCTACATCTCGTGTTCCACGAGACTTCCTTTTCCTGGTAGAATCAAAGGGGATAGAAGCAAGATTAGCAACATGCTCGAGAACTCCAATTTTCTCTCTTCACAAAATTTCAAGCAACAGGTTCAACTATACTTCGGATCAAAGCACCTTTCAAAGAAACAATTTTTAACCACCTGAACGTAATTACACCGAAGTAGCTACAAGAAGAAGTTTTCATAATCTGCAGCATCACAGCGAGCAAGAAAGAAACTCCATCACGAACAGATTAAGAAACTAGAACAGAGCAAACTCAGAAACAGAGAATCACCTAAAGATTCAACATAGAATCCATAATCTAACTTCTGTATCAGGAAAGGTACCACCTTTAACGATTATTTTAGCTAAAAATCCTCTAATTTCCAAGTCTCTTAACCACACACGAACTAGAATCCACAAATCGCACAGAACTCAATCCAAAAGAGACAAATTGTGCCCCAAATTAACAAATTTCAGTCAACAAAAAACCCCAAAAACCCTAAAATTGAAAAACCTTTCAGCTTCCACCTATTACACAAACAAAGGAACTTGGAGGATATACACACAAAACAACAAAAATCGATAAAAAGAAAATCTTAAACCCTAACAATGAACAATCACATTTAGCAAACATACAGAAGAGAGGAAAAAAAACGGAGAAAAATCGAAAAATGTAACAAACAAACCTGTCAACAATCTCCGACGGCATGTAAGAAAGCACTCGAACAAAGTAGCAGCTGAAGAAGAAGAACACAAAGGATTCAATGTAATAATAGTAGTAGTAGTAGTAGCAAAGACGATAGCTTTTGTTTTCTCGTTAGCAGAGAAGAGAAAGGTTTGGGATTGTGAAAGGAGAAGCCTTTATATATAGACAAGTCTTAATTAGATATTTCAGATATTTAGGTGATGACGTGGCGTTCGAACTTACCAGATTCTGATTTGCGGCTGGATCCAGAGTCCTTTCCTTTTTGCTTTGGGCCTAAGTTATTTCTGATTATGCTTTTTGACTATTTTACCCTCAAAGCTTCTTTGTAATTTCCGCTTATGATCCCTTTTACTATAGCTGAATACGTCATTTACTCATTTTCGTTGACTAGTCAAAAATCAAGTCTTCTTCCACACGAAGCTATGGGCTAAGTATGGATTATTGTTTTATATTTTTTGTAAACTTTATTATTGATATGAATAAATTTAGAGAAAAATATTAATGTTTTATATGTGTTTTGGTTTCGTGGATTACCCTTAAGAGCCTATTATGCTTCTTTTCGCGAGTATATAACACATTGTGTTAGACAAGTTCAAATTGTGAATGAGACTATGAGTGAATTTGTCGTTAAATAAAGGAGACCAGCCTTCGTGGAGAATTTCTATTTTTCCTACGAAGTGACAATCCATTTTCTCTTTGTCTAGTCAAGGATCCATCATTCATTGTAATATGAACGTTAAGAAACTGTCACATACATATGGAATCAAATCCATATTTGGATTTAAGCCGACTAGTAACGCCCCAACTTAACCAATGCAGTTATTGGACTTAACATTTTGGAAATGCGAGAAGTTAGAGATCTCAACAAATAAAGGCGATCATTACAAAACTTAAACCTAGAAAGAGGATAATTTTGGAGTGATGGTGACGTAGAGGATGATCGCCAGTTTCTTATCATTTCAAATGCTTGATAGAATACATCTCCTCATAGATTGAGAGATAGAGAATATAATATTTTGTAGTGGTGGTGATGAGGAGGAGGAGGATTGAGTGTTATGAGAGTTTCAGACCACTCTTGGTGACAATCTAAAGATCTTCCTTTGTTTACTTTCTTGCATTTCAATAAAGCTCCATATGAGCTATCTCATTTTCAATCTACAACTTAAGACCTCACAATAGTCAACTACGATTAACAATACACTAGAACTATCTAGGAGAACATATTCATCAATACAATCCTCTAGTCTGACCTGACCAAAACCAGATCTTGCATTTGTATCCTCACGTGCACAAACTTCAGATTCATCAGAAAATGCAGTAACCGAGCCTGACACAGTGGCAGCAGTGGAAGATTGAGTCGGGCAGACTGACCGTAAATAGCTTTGGAAGCCTCATCATAAGCCAATGCAGCTTCATATGAACTAGAGAAAGTACCGAGCCATAACTTAGCACCTCGGCCTGGCTCACGGATCTCAGCAACCCATTTACCCCATGTCCTCTGTCTAACTCCTGTATAGTCACAAATCCCATTTTCAGGTCCACCTTTACCTTTCATACAACCCTTCCTCGAACGTTTTGGAGGAGCCTTTCGGATTGGTTTTGAACCACCACCATCGATGCAAGAATCTGCCTCGGTCTGCTCATTGTACTCTCTCCATTTCCTTAGAATCTCAGCTACATCTCGTGTTCCACGAGACTTCCGTTTCCTGGGCATAGAAGCAAGATTAGCAACATGCTCGTGAACTATTGGGCACAGAAGCAAGTCCCATTTTTTCTCTTAACAAGATTTAAAGCAACATGTTCAACTATACTTGGGATCAAAGCACCTTCAAAGAAACAATTTTTAAGCATCACAGAATCTACCAACACCGAAGTAGCTACAAGAATTTTTCACAATCTGCAGCATCACAGCGAATAAAAAGAAACCCCATCACGACCACAATTAGAACAGAGCAAACTCAGGAAAGGTACCACATTTAACGTTTATTCCAGCTAAAGATCCTCTAATTTCCAAGTCTCTTAACCCCACACGAACTCGAAGCCACAAATCGCACAGAACGTAATCCAAAAGAGACAAATTGTGCCCAAAATTAACAAATTTCTGTCTACGAAAAACCCCAAAAACCCTAAAGTGAAAACCTTCTAGCTTTCAACTACTAAACAAACAAAAGAAGTTACTTTAAGGAACTTGATACCACTCAAAAACAACAACAATCCTGTAAAAACAAAATCTTTAACAATGAACAATTAGCACACATACACAAGCGGGAAAACAAAAACAAAAAAAACGGACAAACAAACCTGTCAACAATCTCCGACGCTGACGGCATGTCAGCAATCACTCGAACAAAGTAGCAGCTGAAGAAGAAGAAGAACCCAAACGATTCAGTGTAATAGTAGATTAGTAGTAGCAAAGAAGATGGCTTTTTTCGTTAGCAGAGAAAAAAAAAGGTTTGGGATTTGTGAAAGAAGAAGCCTTTATTAGATATTTCAGATATTTCGGTGATGACGTGGCGCTTGTGAGTGAACGTTAAAAAACTATCAAATCAACATTTGGGTTTAAGGACTTGCCACAACTTAACCAACGCTGCCAAATAAATCGATACAATAAGATTTTGGACTTTACCATTTTGGAAGTGCTACAAGTTAGAAATCTCAATAATAAATCCAGTATAACAAAATTGTACGATACAATATTTGAGTAAAGGTGGTGAATACAACAAAGAAGAAAAGAGATGAAAATTGTCAAAATATGGTTTGCGACCAATCTAGTGGCAATAGAGTTTGATAATAGAGTCAGCGCCTGCAGTGAATAGCCATGGTTGTCTCGGATGAAACTTGCAGTCCAAGACTCCTGCAGTCATAAAAAATAATCAAAACACATTAATATAAACGATCTTACAAGTTAATATGCGATAGTGTATTCTTGTAAGAATCAAATACACTGTAAAAACTGACCTCCTTTTGAAGAATGACCTCTTAGAATCTCCAATGGCACAATCAGAGGATTCTGGTTCAGATCATTATACACCATTCCATGGAAAACATAAGCTGTTGAATCCTCCGAGCACGAAGCAAATAACGGATATGATCGATGAACTGCCACATTTGTAATGTCTTTAGGATGATTCTTGAGAGTCTTGTATGGTTTCGAAGATAGATCCATGTCAAACCAACACATCTTCCCTTCTTTGCTTCCTACTATCAGATTATCACCACCAGGATGAATCGCCATTGATGAGATTTCTCTCAATCCTGTCTCAAGCTTTTTGGTGGCCTCGCCTGGCTTCAAAAGATTGTAAACACGCACGTCCTTTCTTGTCGCAACGAAGAAGTAAGAAAGGCTGGGATGAAAAAGTGTACAGACTGGAAGTCCACGAATCTTAAATGGGAGCCTTTGTGTTTTCTGTTTTGACAGTTGGTGCAATACCACTCCCCGTGTTTCCCCGGATGCCATCACTGTTGAGAGATAGTCTCCTTTACGATGCCAGTCAATAGACGATATGCTCTGAAAGTAAACAAACCAGTTTAAGATTTTCCTTATGTAATAACTGTTAAAAGGAGAATCTTTTGCAAAAGTGTACCTTAAAATGTCTTATCTTAATCCCTCCATATAACTCATCAGGTAGCCAGGTTACAATTGCTGCAACTATGAAGTCGTGCAAAACATACCAACCAAAAAGATTTAATCATTTGGAATTTCATCACAATTACATACGAGATGATGGCAGTTATTCCAAGCCACTTACCAGATGCGTCTGGTTCTGGGATGTTTCCTGAGTGAAGCCTCTCTTTAGTAATTTCCTGTTCCTCATCAGTCCCAAGTTCAGTGTTCAGAAAAAACAAATCTCGTCCCCTGCAATGTGAGATGAGAAGGTTTCACAACAGACAATTATAATAAATTCAAAAGCATATTCACAAGATCCTCACTCACATGGCAACGGCTAAAACTGGAAGCCTGGAAAGAGGATTCCAAGCCACACACATGATAGCTTCGTCAAACTGCCAGACCTTAAGGCATCTACCAGTCTCCACTTCCCACATACGGACAGATCCATCAGTTGAACCTTTGAAGGAAAAAAGAATACAAGATTAGCATCTTGAAAACAAAAGAGACCTCATTGAAAAAAAAAAAAAATAATGAAATACCTGAGGCTATCCACTCGCCAGAACTATCAGTGGATATTGAAGTAACAGCCCCTGTATGGCCTTTATATTCAAGATAACAGGAGTTAGGATAAGGTCTAAGATCCTTCCTACTAGGTAGCTTAGGCTTCAAAGATTCAGGGTCGATGTTTATCTGGAGAAAAGAAACATAATGTAAGAAAAAATACGGGAAAAACAAAGAAGAAACCAAAAACTGAGATGATAAGTACTCACTCTCTTCTTTCGAACTCTTGGACATAGGTATAGATCCAAACAACGCTCAAAAGACTCCTTCAGTGCATTCTCATACGCAGGGATGCTTCTCAAAGATGTAAACCTATGCGCAGATATATTTACTGAAACGCTCAGCGGACAAATACCAAAGAAACTACATTAGAGTAGAATAAGCGAAACTGTTACATACCTTGTAGGAATGAATTTTGGACGATCTTCCTCAAACATCAACTCATATGAGGCTTTCTCCTCCTCTGTTGGAATATATTCCAAAGAAGGATTGTATGATTCATCGTGTCCTGGAAAGCCAAATAGTACAAATTAAAAGTTTGAAAACGGAATTCCCAAGAGAGGAAGAGAAACAACAGAAAGTCAGCGAAAAGTTTTCACCTGGCAATTTAAGCTTGGGTGGAGGAATATAAGTTAAATGCTTGCTCTTTTGATCAGATGTCGAATCATCACCCCATAAAAGGTATACATTGGGCTCTTCTTCAGGCTTATCAAACTTGATCCACCCCTTACGTATTGCTCTAACAATCTTAACAACCTTTTTGGCCTCCCATTTTGAAGGGATGAATCTTCGCTTGGGCTCTGGTGCACTTGAGAGTGGATGTATTGCATCATCATGTTTGAACCACTCAACATAAGGCTGGTCCCAAGAGAATCAATCAAAAGGTCACAAATTGAAGAGATTTGCATAACATTAGTAGAAAACGGCTACACATAAAACAGATACGTACTGCATATGGATCAAAGTCCGCATGTGGAGCTTCCCCTTTGAGTATTCTCTGAACGATCTTGCTCTCCTCTTTAGTCAGCTCAACGTCCTCGTCATTATATTCATCATAAATTTTGCGCCTAAATCCCCAAAAACTTTCATCAGCATTATGACACCAACTAACCACATACCAACAAACAGAAAAGTCTTCATACTGACCAAGTCTTAGAGTCATCTATAGTTGCAAGAAAAGAGTCGAGTTTATCTTGTTTTTCTTTCTTAGTAATCTTCTTCCCAGTGAGGTCATAACCAATATGTTTCTCATCTTCATACCACTTTAAGGGAACATTCCCAACTGTATTTCTAGATGGAACCTACAGATTAAAGATACAAAAATATCTATAACTTCATCTGGAAATGGAGAAAGATAGATTCAAGACCAATATGAGATAGAGAAAAGCATCAAACCTCATCTTCTGAGGAATCGCTCTCTTCAACCGCTTCACCTCGCTCAGAATCTTCATCACTCCCATGTTCCTCATTATTGTCACTACCTACATGTTCACTTCCATCATCATCCTCGTTATCAATTGACCCATCATGCTCTGCACCAACATATCCTAACATAGTTAATCTCTCTTACTTGAATTTACTTTCCCATGTTAAAGCTAGAAACTTTATTCCCCCATTATAAACTCCCGCAAGTATTTTCTAACACACTATAATTAGCTTCTTCAATTCAAAAGCATAAACACTAAAAATTTAAGATTTGAGCTAATTTAGACGAAAAGCAGAGTAAGAAAAGTACCAAGCACGTCGTCGTCATCGGAAAATTCTACATCTCCATCTTCTGTTCCTTCATGTGTTCCATCATCCTCTGAATCGGAAAAATCGGAGTCGAAATCGTCGGAATTCAAAGAACCAGGCAAACTCTAAAAATCACCCAAAAAAAAAAAACCAGAATAAATCAAATGCAGAATAAAGATGTTACAAAAGAGAAGAGGAGCAAGAAGAATACATCTCCGTCGTAATCAGAATCAGTTCCGGATGCTTGTAGAAGGTCTTCCTCTTTTAAGCTTTCTGCTTCTACTGGTTTCTTCTGTTTCTGAGATTTTCCAGAAACGTTTTTGCTTTTGGTTTCTATCAGCTTATCTTCGTTAGCTCCTTTGCTCCTCTTCGTCATCGGAGCTTCCAGAGGCGAGTTTTGGCCTGAGAAGAAATTTGTTTTAAGAAGGCAAGGGGATGCGTAACAAGAGATTTAGGGTTTTAGGTTGAAGTCGTAACTCTCTAATGGGCCTGAGAATAATTTTTTATTGAACAAGGCATGGGAATGCGTAACAAGAGATTTAGGGTTTTAGATAATGGACCTATATACTAATGGGCCTTTCGTGAAGACGATAAAAGAAAAAATTTAAAACCTTTGTGGTGGTGTTTGATGAATGGTGAAAAGTGAAAACGACAAATAGACTTTTTGGTTGTGATTAAAACTTTTTTATTCTTCTTGGTTGATCCAATTCTAAAGTGTCTGATAATAGTTATATATCATGATTTTCGCCAATATAAATTAACAATTATTAAAATTTGTATAATAGATATTATCTGGTTAGTGAATTTTAAAATATATATGTTAGGTTTTAAGATGACAAATGAGTTTAGTTTGCTATTTATTTTAGTATTTAATTGGTTTGCAAATGCCTTAAAAATTTATGAATATCTATCATGTAAAAGATCAATTATTCTTTTATATATTTTGCGTGTTTATAGCTAAGCTCACACTCGCGACCTAAGTTTTATTTTCTACGGTAAGATTTAGTTTGGATTTTCACCTTTTTGTATGGATTAAATCAAATATGACAATCGGAGTTCTTACAAATTATTACACGTTAATTTCTTGTCTACTCTAATATTTCGGTAGATTAGTGGCAACATGCATGTGTAAGAATTATATTATTATTATCATTTGTTACATTTGTTATAAAATTAGCCCTCTGAGTACTCAAAAATATAACAAAGTCATGACAACTTTTGTTTCTTCTAGTAATGTCGATGTTATGATTAATCCGCGTCGGAAATCACTTTGCCCCAAACTTTTCTGCTCAACTAATTTGGAATTTCAGGCCACTTTTTCTTGATGTCATATTCACTTATTCTTTTTCAATTAATTTCGTTATCATCTTCTCAAGTTCAAATTCAATAATGTTACGTAAAAGAATAATACTCATCAATTCATAGCAATGCGTTTTAAAACAAAATGGAATTAGGATAAGTTTCTTTCTTTATAACTTCAACATTCAATATTGACTCAGCAAATATTACGCCAACAAATTATGTTGTTTATTATGATCGCAAAAGTTCTAAGCTGATTATGGAAATAAGTAGGAATTTAGCTCAACAACCATTCATTCTAATTCTAACATATCAAATTCATGCTCTTAGTCATACACAAATCGAGTGAATGAAACCTTTTAACAAAAAAAAAGAAATCGAAGTAATGGGTCAATTAAGCATAAAGAAAAACGAAAAAAATAAACTTTCATGATACGTATGCTTAGGCTCTTAGCACTTGATTTGGTACTATAATGTCAAAAGAATACATCAATAATCGAGAAAACTTAATCTGAAGGGTCCGGGCCAACTCAGGAGTATGACCCGGTTTACGTCTATAACCAACAAAAAACAATTGAATAGAAGAACATGAAAAACTATAATGTGGTTTTATGTTACAAAGTTCTTGAACTCCTAACAAACGGGCAAATCATGAGGAGGCTGTTCTATTGTCTGCAAAACTCCATTTCCATTCTCAACCAAAAAAGCCATGGCTAGTCCCCACGATATGTGTGCATCTAGATGACAATGCATTATCCAGACCCCTGTTTTCAATCATTTTTACACGTATTTAGTTTAGGGACTAGTCTCGATATATATATAATAAATTAACGAATCATGTAAATTTTATAGCTAAACTGAAAAGCGAAGAAATTTGGATAAAAATAAGTAACACTTGTAATGAATGATAACTAGTAGTATTTTTATACTAATAGTTTAGCTTACCAGGGTTGTCTGCGATGAATCTGATGACGGCCCAACCATTAACAGGTACACCGACAGTATTTCTGAGAGGCGGGTCTTCAAGATTGAATTTCGCGGTATCTTTCTTGGGATTGAAGTTACCGAAACCCTCGGCGATAATGTAGAAATCGTAGCCGTGTAGATGAATGGGATGGTTTTCGGGAGTTACTATACCTGTGTCTTGAAGAACAATCTGAACCCTTGATCCATACTTGAGTTTGTATAGCTTAGTCCCTCTATCAGGTTGGTAGAGAGATCGGCTTATGTTGTTACCAGTGTAATCAAATTTCACCGGAGGCTTCGCCGGAAAATCGGTTGTGAAGACTCCGGGGATCCCATGGTGGTGAGCTTGAAGGAGTGAGTAGTTACTTGGAAGAGCAAATGAAACGTTGTTCATCGATGCAGTGAAACGTGTGCCGTTAGGACCTTGACATCTTCTTGATCTGAAGTTCTTAGGACAGTTGTTGAGACCGAGTCCGATGGTTACGAAGAGATTCTCGTCGATTTCTGTCGGAACCTCAGCTCGTCTAAGTGACCGGAAGCTTTGGCTGAAACGTGTGACGGTGTTTGTGTCGTTGTAGGCAGGGAGGATAGGCATGATCGGTTTGAAGGAATTACCCTTCTTGGTTCCACTTCCGCCGCCTACACCGCAACAAGGGGCGGATTTGTATTGAAGGATTGCTGTTGTGGTTGTGTTTCCAAACGGTGCGTTTTGGGCGCTTTGGTAAGCTCTTGCGGCCATGTAGTAGCGATTTGGTGGTTGGTCACCGGTTATGAGGACATCTGTGGTTTGTCCCGGGCCAAGAACTATCACGTTAGTGGTGAAGGGTTTTAGGTATGACGCGTCAGCTCCGACCACCGTGAGTTTGTGATTAGCCACCGTGAAGAATAACGGTTGGTTTAATGCTGAGTTTATTACTCGTAGTAGTATAGTCTCACCAACATTTATTGGTACTACTGTCGTATCTGTAACCAAAAGATTATAAAAAAGTCTAGTTAATATACTTATTTGAGTCTTTTGGGCTGATGTGTTTTATTTTGACTAAAAGATACCAAAGTCAGTTATGACAGTTGGGAGAAAACAGGGTAAAATATATGGGACAAGTTTTTGGACAGTTGATAAAATTAAAATTAATTTGAAGAAAAAGAGTAAAACCTTGAGAAGAGCATTTATAGAGATCGCCAGGTTGACCATTGATGGTGTAAGCGTCTGAGTTATTCGGAGCTCCTCCGGTTCGTATAGATTCTCTCAACACATCAACCGGATTTGCGTCCCACCATTCACCTTAAAGAATCATAAATTATCAGAATCAAAATCACCTATTTATTAACTATGATCACACTGAATTTGTTAATTATGATTTTTTAGTATAATTTTACCAAGAAGGAGAGGGACGTTGCGGTGGGGTTTTGTGAATGGGTAAGACGAACCAGCAGGAGGAAAGACGAGAAGTGAACCGTAGACAGTTGCTCTAAGCCACGAACTATGAGCATGCCACCAAAGTGTACCTTCCTGTCCTTGAATTGTAAACCGGTACGTGTAACTTGATCCCGGTCTGATTGGGCATTGGGTCACAAATTCCGGTCCGTCAGCCCAACCGGTTCGCATCTGCCTCACACCGTGCCTATAGATGATAGCCACACCAAACCGTTCAATACAGTAAAGAAACGGGCCCATTAATCACTAAAAGCACGAGAGTGTGGTTTAAATCGTGTATTACCAGTGGATTGTGATGTTGTACCGGGCCCGGTTGATAACTTTGACGACGAGAGTGTCACCGTTGTTGACTACAAGCATTGGACCGGGAAACATTCCATTGACTGTAATACTGTTGTGTGTTTCACATAGTCTCTTCACCTTTGTCGCTTGTATCTGCATGCATAAACATTATATGTAAGCATACATCTTCTTTTACATTTTGATTAACATTTTGATAAAAAACGTTCATATTATTGAAACGCGGTCGTACTATGAACTCGTGGTGGTGTGCTTTGTTGGCTTCTGCCACGGAGGAGAAGAGAAGAAAGGCGACGAAAGAGATGAAGCAGAGGAGGCTCTTGGTGACATCCATTGATGTGATTTCTGTAAGCTTCTGTTCGAGCCGGAGGGTTTTAGATGAAGTGTGGAAAAAGAGAGAAAAATGTTTTGTTGGGAAGTTTCAAGAAAAGAGATGGAGTTTATATAGAGAGACATACAATACATTTTCAAAAACTTGGTGAATATATTTGTGTAGTTTATTTTTATTGTTTTGTTTTGCATATGTTATTTTCATGAATGTTGTTTAATTATGCGGTTGGAGGATTAGGTTTTGATTTAATTGAAGGCCAAAACTTGGTTCAACACTAGAAGAGTAGTTGCACCCACTGGGGCCTATAAGAAAAACAAAAAAAATCACCGAGTTAACAAATAAAATTGGAAAGGTGATTACGTCTCTTGAATTCTTGGTTAACACGCTTTTTCTATTGACTTTTGATGTAATATTCCATAATTGCCATAAACATAGTACATATAAATTATACACTAATATAAGATTTTGTTTTGGACCCTCCATTAAATGGATCAAAATAGTATCTGGAGATGTGTACACTGGGTTGCCAACAAAATTTAAGTACGCAATGTTGTGTGATCTCTATCTAAATAAATATCAAATGCTCATGTAATTGACCTGCATGCACGGATGCACAACATGTAAATATTCCCCAAGATTGGACACTATAATTCTCTAAGATTGGACAGCTTTAATTGACATTTAATACATAAGGCTTGAGATAAGATCGTTTTGATAATGGCTAATCAATAATTATGCTAGTCGCTTTCGTTATTAATTGGATCTTGATCCTGCTTGGACTGTTCGGTCTTGGTATAAGAACTGTGTTTTTCTACGGTCTTTAGCCCTCCTAATTTTACCGATGCTGAATTTGTAACATTTGCATGCAACCGTTGTTATTTTGTTGTTAACTTTAGTCGGGCTGGAGACATATGCCCCTAAAAAACATTGGTATGCGTAAAAACCAAAGAAGGAAAACGTGTATAATATAATTTTCGTAGTAGTATTTCTTTATTTATATGTGGTCACCTACATTCAACAGTATAATACCTAAAGAAAGACGAATTGAGCGCATGTCTAAGTCATAACTGTATTTTACTCTTTTTTGTCATTTCAAAATGTTTATCATTCGTTTTATTAAAAAAACTTATTTAAATAGATTTAATATAACTGCCAGCTGATTAAATCGATGAAATATTTTACTATATTAGATTTAAGGTCGAGTTTAAGGTTATGTTTGTTGAGAAGTTTATAGATAAAGTCCAACATATCAAATAAAATCTGAAACTTCAAGTCACGAAATGAAAAATATAGAATTGGATGTTTTCTTTCTTCTTGTCTTTATCAATTTGGTTAACTAACAAAAAAAAACAATTTGCTATGGCTATCCTCAAAATGCATGATCAATTCATGATAAGTCTAAGTTTAGTGGATATTCTAGTAACTGAATCAACTTTTTTGTTTTAAGTTTTGAATTACACAAAATTAAAATGTCAAAACCTATACATCAACACTATATACTGTTCTGCAGTGAGTTTGGCGTTAATAGCAGGTGAACGATTTTTTCTTTTTGCAAATAGATTCCTCATCTTTAGAAACTTTTGGAATATATAAGTTAGACTTAAAAAATATATTTCGCAGTCTGTTAACGACAACTTGTGTTTGTGATCGTCCAAATACAAACTTGCATAATATGTTGATTGAACGAAAAAAAGAAGCCAGAAACGATTATTCTCTTTATGTTTAATTATTACTAGTATTATTTTTCTTAGAAAAGGAAACCAATTTACGAGGAAGAATGGTCCATTTTAGGGTTTATGTGGCTTGTCCGTAACACTAATTTACGAGGAAGAATGGTCCATTTTAGGGTTTATGTGGCTTGTCCGTAACACTTTTGACCACCTCCCATCTGAATTTGCAAAATCTCAATGTTGTTTTCATACTTAATACAAATAAAAATATGAGACATAACATAAGGTCAACTTTTAATATAAGGAAAAAAAAACCGTAAGGTCAACTTTCCATACCATATGCTTCATACAAACCCGTATATGAAAGAAACTTATGAATCAACTGTAACATCATTGCGTAGAAAGATTAATATTATTATCATCATAACGAAAACTCTGTGGTTTAAAATTGGTACAATAAGATTGGCTTCAAGCTTAAGTAAAAATGATCATTGTTTTGTTAGTGTTGAAAAAAGTAAAAATGAGTTGAGGTAAACAAGATGATTCGTCTAACCGCCTAAATCACAACTTTTTTCAACCCCTATATTCTTGTCTTAACAATAACACCTTTAATTTTCTTTAACCGAATCTAGCTACCTCTACACCTATATGTCGTAAATTGTTTCCTTTATGTTTTGGTTTTTGCCAATATGTATTGAAACGTCAAAACTGTGTACCCCTTACGTAAATATACGGAAGAACTTTTTTTAACTAAAACTTTTTTTCCTAAAAGATTAAGTTAATACTTTTGGAAAGGAGAGACCATGTAATCCGTTACGTAAATATCTTTAACAATAACCATCCGAAAGGTAATAAAGTTGGGAAAAAATGTTAACATCATGTTGTTAAGAAAGAAGAAGTACATGAGAAGAATATTGGGGACATGGATTGGTGAACAAGAAATTAGTAATTATGTTTGGTGGAATTAGTTAGTGTCTTCTTCTTTGGTATCTTTAACCTCTCTATGTGCTAAATCTCTGATAATGACAATCTCATGTTTAGAAATTAGCCGTACCTTTTTGTATATAGCAAAGTGACATTGACCCCGCATCTACAATTATGTTCATAGTCAACAACATGCTTTACTTGTCTAGATTTTGTGTGTTGTTCTCTAATTATACCACTTTCCTATTAACTTTAAAAATAATTTCTATTATTTCAACTGGAAAATTATAATCTAGTCATTCAGTTTTACAATTAGAAGTATAGATGTTTTCACATGAGACCTTCTGGTAATATATATATTTTCAGTACATAAGATATATATTTTTCCTCACAAAATATCTTCACTAGCTATATGAATTTAAGCTTTCGTTTAATTATCCTTCCGAGAAGAAATCATGGTCTTTGAAATGACATGAGAAATGACGATATCTTGAACTGCTACTTATGAAATTTCTTGATTAATTATTAGTAGCATGGGAATTATATTGGTTTACTCTATTTCTTTGGTTTCCTTTGTATCTTAATTCCATTAGTCAAAAGTGGGTACGAACCCTAACTAGGTTCACATTTTTGTTGTCGATTTGTCAAACCTTCTCGTTACAAGTGGGATAATCTTCTTTACACAAGAGGATTTGTCTATTTATCTTCATGTTTAATGGTTAGTAACTTAGTACCTAAGTGTTGTTTTTATCTCACATTCTCACCAATAATTAGAATCCAGGAAAAGATTTCACAAGACATTCTTAACATTAAAACCAAAGAAAAAAGATTTCACAAGACACAACTCATTCCACGAAAATATATCTCATGTTATGAAGATTAAAAACAGGTCACCTATATTATATCTAAGAAAGAAGCAACTCAGTGAGACTTTGACCGAAAAAGACAATTCAGGTGACCGAATCTTCAGTTTGTTTTTGGCAGCCGAGTTTTTAAGACAAAATCCCCAAACTAAACGTGTGTCGTTTTTGTCAAATTGGCCAAACATGTAAATCCAGTGGGAAACTTTCCCATGATATAACCCTCTTACTATCAGCAAATTCGTACACAGTATTGGCTGTTCGCTTTCGAGATAGAGGAAACTTGTGGAAGAATAAAATAGTTGGTAGCTAGAGAGACATAGACATAACTAGTTACAAGATTTACATCTACCACGTATGTTGTTAAACTACATGTTGTTTGTTTAATCCTTAATACTTTGGTCAAACTATAATCTTCACTGGTTTAGTCTAAATCTAACTCAAACATATGGTGATGAAGGCAAAGAGTATCAAATTGATTTAAGGTAAATGAGATCTTACAATACTTGAGAAGGATCAGCTCCAAATTTTCTAAATTGTGACGAAATTGAAGAATACAACACAACAATGCATCTTTAGATCTAACACTTACAGATCTTCATCGAATCTATACTCAAAACATAACTAAAAACCCTGAGAATCCAGGTTTCGTTTGTTCTCTAGGATCAGAATCATCAAATTCGAGCTTCTCAAACTCGTCCTGCAACAACAGAAGCAGCAGCAGAAGTAGCAGCAGAATTACCAATGAACGAGAGTAAACCAGCATTAGCAGGCTCTTGTTCATCCAAGAACAAATCATCAGGAACCCTAAACGCACCATGTAAGCAAACAATCGCGATTCCAATCGTTAACGCCGATGTTAACAAAGATCCAACACTCGTCATAAACACAACCACAATCGTAGTCAAAACAAGACCAAGCAAAGTCTCACGATCTGAGAAACTACGACCAAAGAGAACCAAAGGCTGATCTGAAGATCGGAAGAGGTAGAGAAACATCCAGGAGCCTAAGAGAGAGAGGAGGACGAGAAGCGAGAATGGATGCGAGAGGAGGGAGAAAGCAAGGACTAACGAGACAATTGCGGAGTAATTGACTTTGAAGTAAGCGAGATTCTTACGGATCCGGGAGAAGGAATCGGTGAGAGAGTCAGGTCTAGCGAAGGAGCTCCGATCTACGAGTTCTAGCCATGGACGGCGTTGAGAGAGGCTTTCGCGGAGAGAGGACGAGAGGCGTGAGAGGAAAGTACGGAAGGCGTGAGAATTGATTGGAGGTTGAGATTGAGTGGCTGCTTGCTGGTTGGTGACGGGAAGAATCGCCGGAGAAGAAGACATTATTGGTGGTGTCGGTGAGTCTGTGCGCGGCGGAGAGAGTGTGAATTTGTTGTTCCGATTTTAGTGGAAACTGAAGTTGCGGCAAAACCGTGTTAGATATTCTAAAGGCCTAAATTTTATGGGCCTATAATGTTTTGGAATAGGCCCAATATATTAAGTTGGAGTTAATAGCAATTTTTAGATGGGTCTATAATGTTGGAAGAGGCCCAATATATTCCACTATTGGTTCATAAAACCATTTTTTTTTTT
>Ga0041059_1000186_pt1 | contig 40152 bp, 37 predicted proteins | sample AraColnosormetaG_FD_56232 | JGI IMG/M metagenome (GOLD analysis project Ga0041059, IMG submission 56232) | Arabidopsis roots microbial communities from North Carolina, USA - Col MF nosort | ecosystem: Host-associated > Plants > Roots > Unclassified | place: USA: North Carolina | collected...
TTTTTTTTTTTTTTTTTTTGTTCTGTTTTTATAAATATTGTTACTCTGCTTTTCCTCTGTTTTTCTTTGAGGGTTTTAGCATTAATAACTTTAGTTGCTAAAACATGTTTTCTTCTTTTTACATTAGTCTGACAACATACATATACCTACTTTAGCCACAATCTGTGTTTTCACCAGTAATTTCCACACGAGCAGCGACCATTGGAGAAGTGATGAAAAATCTTGGAATCTCCCACAACGATCTCTCTTCTCGTCAATCTCGAAGCTTTTTCCAAGAACTCGTGACATTTTCTGCAGATTCTCGTGTTATTCCTCACCGTAACTCTTCTTCCCGTTTCCGTAGAGATCAATCCAAAACACGTGGCGAGCCTTACCGAATGTCTTCTTGGTGAATTGCTTCTGCTCTTAACTAGAGTCTCTGGTCTCAACCTCGAGACACAGTGAACATAAATGTCTTCTTCTCCAACCATCCTCGAGACGACATCTAAGACTTCATAGATCTTGTTCGTCGCCACGTGGGATCTGTCTCCATTTGTGAACACATGACTTTTGCCCTTCGCCTCAACAGTACTGCGACTTGATGTTCTGGATATGCCTTTGCTCTCCATGAGAAGCTTAATCCTATTTACATCTTCCCATCTTCCAGCTTCTGCATACATGTTCAAAAGCAAGACATAACATCCCGTGTTATCGTGTTCCATCTTAAATATCTGTTCTGCCGCAAATTCAGCTATGGTTATGTCCTTGTGGTTTCTGCTTGCGTTTAACAACGATCCCCAAATCCTAGCTGTTGGCACAAATGGCATTTCTTCAAGGAATCTCTTGGCTGCGCTGAAGTTTCCTGTACGGCCAATGAGATCCAGCATGCACCCATAATGCTCTATTCCAGGATCTATCCCGTATTCTCTTTTCATCGACTCGAAATATTCCCATCCTTCATCAACCATACCAGAAATGCTACATGCTGCTAATAGTGAAGCAAAGGTGCTCTTGTTTGGATTTACTCTAGAAGCAATCATCTCAGAGAATAACCAAACCGAAATTCTCCCAAAACCATGTACTGCATATGCCATGATGATGCTGTTCCATGAAACAACATCCTTTAACAAGATGTGGTTGAAACATTTTCTTGCATCCTCAAGGTCACCACACATGGCATACATGTGAACAAGTGAATTCAAGATGATGGTGTTTGACCAGTATCTAGACTTAACAATATAAGCATGGATTTCTCTACCTTCACTCAAGGATAGAGATTCTGCATAAGCTGGTAGAATACTAGCAATTGTTGTGGAATCAGGTACAAGCGATGAATCCCAGAGCTCTTGAAATAGCTCCAAGGCTGAATAGTTCTTCCCGTTCTGCACATAGGCAGCAATAATCGAGTTCCATGAGATCACATTCTTTTCAGCCATTCGATCAAATATAACCTCAGCTGATTTTAACTGCCCACATTCTCCATACATATCAATCAGAGCAGTTTCCAATACCATATGGGGAAGAAAGCCTCTCCTCATAGCATACCCGTGAATCGTTCTACCCTCTAAGATCGCAGAAGCAGGAAGCAGATTAATCGATGTGATAACATCTGGCTGCAACCCATTTTGCTCTGACATTTTCTGAAAGCAGAGGAAAGCATCAGTGACTCGGCCATTTCTAGCATAACACCCTATCATAACGTTCCAAGCTACGATGTTCCTCTGGATCATACCGTTAAATATCCTCTCCGCATAACTCACTTCACCATATTTACTGTACATGTCAAGAATTGATGTCATTACCATAACATCACCAGTTTCAATCCTACTTCGAACAGCGTGGCAATGTATCTCTTTTCCCATTTTTGGACTATACACATGAGAACAAGCACCAAGAGCACTCATGGTACTGAACCTGTCCGGTTTAAACCCACATTTCAGCATTTCTTTAAACAGCATCAACGAGCTAAAGCCATCTCCAAGCGCAAGATATCCAGAAATCATGGAATTCCACGAAACAATGTCTCTCTCAGGCATTTCTTCGAACACTTTCTCTGCATCCCAAGCACACCCAAGCTTCATGTATAAAGATATAAGAGAATTACAGACGTAAACATCTGAAACAAACCCAAGCTTAATCACCATCGCATGAATCTTCTTCCCTTCTTCCAATGAGGAAATTCCCGCAACCGATTTAATCACGAAAGGATAAGTAAAGGTATCAGCTTTGACCCCTGCAAACACCATTCTGCTATAAAATTGAACTGCTTCAATGTACAACCCACAGCTAGTGAAACCTTTAATCATCACATTCCACAGAAAAGCATCAGCTTTGTTCATTTCATCGAACAGTTGGAGTGCATCCTCCATAAGACGGGAATCAGCGAAACCACGTAAAGCCCTAGTCAGCGCAGGATCATTGACCTGCTTAGTTACCTTGTATCGGTCTCGAAGTACTAGCCGTGCTGGTTTCGAAATTCCCGAGTCGAATTCGAGATTTCGATTCCCATTTCGCTTCCCCGTCGTCTGGTGATTCTCAGAAGAAACACACTTGCACGCATCGGAATTGTAGATACGGTAGCATTGAGACAGCAGAGTCGCAGCCATGGATTCCGGCGAATTTTCACCGGAAAACTGAAAGAATTCAAGCAAATTTGTCTTTCGTCGTCGTCTTTTGCATCTTCATTTTCCCGCGGAAAATTGTCTACAATGACGTAATTAACCCTATTATTTTTCTCTGTGTTCTTAAAAGAAGATAAATTCCGAATTACTACAAATTCGCCATTTTTAATGTCTATGAACCTTAAAAGTATATGATTTATGCAACGAATTATGATGATGAACGTGTATGTATAATTACAAGAACATATAATGTTGAGACTTTATTGAACAATGAAAAACCATGTGGTAAATCAAAATACAAAAAAGGTTTTAAAGGGACTGAAAAATATTTACAAATTCTTCCAGATGAGTGTTTTCTCTTAAGAGAAGAAGTCTTCATGGCTATTACCATCATCATCATCAGTTGCATTTTCATCGTCGCTCTGATCATTGAAGGTGAGGATAAGATCAAGAAGTTCTCTTCCAGTGGCTGAAGAAGATTCTCCTTCTCTCTCTGGACTACTACTGCTTCGGTTTTGCAGCGAGAAGAGTTGCGCCAATAGTTCATGCGGTGAAGAGACACGATACATCCATCCCCTAGGCGTTCGCTTGCGCTGGAACACACAAATTTCAAACAATATTCAATCATCATCATCAACATCATCATCTTGATGACTGCCACTAATACTATCAACATTCGTCTCACTACCACCATCACCATTATTATCCATATTGTTGTTATCAATTTCAATAAAACATTCATCATCACTATCCATGTCATCAACATCATCATCATCACTATCCATGTCATCATCAGAATCATTATCATCTAGATCTACTCCACTGCTATAATCTGAATCATCATCATTATCCTCAGCATCATCATCAATTGATTCATCTTCCCCCTCGTTCCCATCAATACCAATATCCATACCATTACCAAATAATTCGTCGTCATAATCATGGAAGCTAAGAAACGATAACCAAGGAATGCGAAACCGACTCGGTAACTGGAAATATTTTCAAACAAAGCAGCAGATCAGTTTAACAATCCACTTCTACATGCATGAAAAACTCTATTCAGCTTAACCTATATATAGTAGAATATGGGTCTAGCTTTACGCTTTAATACTTTAAGTGAGGTGGTTCTATCAGGTCAGTGACAAGCAATAGCATACTATGGCCACTTCAAAAGTGAAAATAAATACAAACTTCCCCAGAACAAGGAGACATGAAATTTCCTAGAAACAGATTTGGTTATGCAAGTATTAAAAAGAAATCCTATTTCTCAATCATAGAGACAACCACAGGGTACTGCACCTTATTGGTTTCATTAATTAGAGAAGGTTCTAGCACGAAGGAAAATAAACTAAAACAATCAAATGCTAGTTAATGGAACAGTTAAGCATACCAGTTCGATGTTTTCAGGTAACGTAGCTCTCTCAGCTGCCTTTGACGTCCACACCTTAATGTCACTTTCAATTCCACTGCTAGCAAGCACAGGAATATGTGGATGAGGCTCAATACAGTTAACTACATGCCTATCTGCTTCCATAACACGGATAAGCTCCCCACCCTTTTTCCTCCAAATAAATATCCTCCCACAGTCTGACCCACTAACCACATATTCAGACCGAGGTCCAAAAAAGTTCACACCCTTAACTGTCTCACAGTTCTTGTGCCCCTTATAAACCAAAGAAACTGAGTGTTCGTTCTCATCTTTTGGGGAAGAAGATGATTCTGATTTTGATACAGGACTCTTGGATATCGGGGAGGATGGGATAGGGTTAGACCCTAATCCCATACCGGGTGTGAAGAGATAGATGAACTCATCATTGTATGAAACAAGAAGCTCGCTTTGCTCTGAGAAAGCCAACCCCGTTATTCCAACATCTTCATTGCCAATAAGATGTGGAGGACAAAAGTGATCTGCAGCTCGGGTAAAACCATTTAAACCCTCACCCTGAAATCTACGGATATCATAAAGACGAGCGTACTCTTCCATTCCCCCAACAGCAAAGAGGTTAGAATTTCTCGGGTCGATCGCAATCGCATTTAGCTGGATGGCGTCCATGTTCCTCCTCCTAGGATCAACTGATCGGCAAGTGAAAAGTTCTGTAGGGGCTTCAGTCCTCAGATCAAACTGAAAATGGGCAACAATCCAATGTCTTTAATCAAATTATAAGGATACTAAAGTAGATATCAAAACAGTGATGCAGCTTACTACTCACACGTTGTACTAATCCATCTTCACCACATGTGTAAAATATATGTGGGTTTCCTGGCTCTATACATAGTTTATGAGCTCGTCCTTGATGCAATCCCAAGAAAGACGTCTCCACTTTATCACCCTCAAGAATACTTGCACGCCGAACCTAAAGATGTTTGGAGATTTAATCTAAGTAAAGTGTGACACTAACAGAAAACAACAGAGAGTTTCTTAAAGCAACTCAAAGGATTTTACCATTCCATCAGCAGCACAGGTTACTATCGTTCGATCATCAGAGAAAGGCATAAACTTTGCTTGAAAAACGTTATTAGCGTGTCCTGAATGGAAGGAAAGCTTCACATTCCCAAGTTGCCAATCCCAAAGAACGACACGCCGATCATCGGAACCAGATATCAGAACATCTCCTTCGGCATTGAAACTCACGGTGTTTACACACCCTTTGTGCTTCTCTAGCTTCTTGTATATCTCTAAACGCAGAACCAAATTCTACATATACAGAACCAATATAAGAATTGTGAATCATAACAATAATTAGTCAATTGAACGATACGACTAAATCCACCAATGAGACTCATAGAAGAACCACAAATTTCGAAACTTTCGAATCCAATAGAGAAAACACAAACCTCGGAGGCGGAGAAGCGATTGGAGAAATTACGAGAGGAGATTCCACCGACCTCTCGTCGCCAAAAATCAACAACAGGGTGATGTAGTCCATTAAAGTTTGATCGACCTCTCCTCGCTTTCTCACTCATCTTCCTATGAAATAAAATTTATAATAGGAGAAAGTTTTTCACGGTAATAGACCAGAGAGAAGATTCTCTAATTGCTCTGTATCTCGCCGTGAAATTACTACTTCAGAAGTCCCACAGAGAGAAGACGAAGAAGCGTAGTGTGTATTTGTAATGCGTAACTGCGTAAGCCCATCGCCGGGAGAGAGAAGATTGTTTGGCCCATTTAAAAGGTGACGACGCGTGTTAACATCTAATTAGCATTGGGCTTTTTGGGCTTCTTATGAATCATCATCACCATAATGGGCTAAAAGTTCATGAAGTAAAAATGGGAATTTATCAAAAGAAATGTGAAAATTCAAATAAACAAGCCTTGATTTAATTTATCACGTACCATTAAACCAAGAATCACAAACTTATTGAGGTTTTTCTCAAAGGAAAATTTGGTTTAGCTCTTCCTCGGTTATGATTCATTTTTCGTATATATGATCCTTTTAAGATCGATATGCGATGATAAGAGACTGAACATCATCAAAGTCTCTAACCTCATATCGAGCAAAGCCAGCTTCTGTAAGAACAAAGTCCCATTCTTTCAAAGTTCGTTCTTTGCCTGTGCTTGTGTGAACCATCATCACCATGTCAAGCTGCAATCTCACGTGCTCTAACTTGTCATCTCTTTCTTCCGCTATCATCGTGTTTTTCTTCTCTCCGATAACACACTCCACTATCAACACTTTGCCGATATTTGGTAGAACAGCTTCTTTGCAATTCTTCAATATCTTTATGCAATCTTTGTCTCCCCAATCGTGTAACACCCACTGCACCCATTCAAGTATCACATTTTACGTATTAGACCACTTACGTCAAGTCCTGAAATGACTTTATGAGCATTTCTCCATGTTTTTAGTAGTGGTTGCTTTATTTCTTGGGTACTTGATAGTGGTTGTACACATTAATTTCTATCAATTGATTCGCTACTTTGGTGTCGTATCTAAATTATTCATGTTTTTTTTTCTTGCAAGCTGGTAGGAAATAAAAGAGAACTGAGATTTGAACATCCAACATTTTCAATGTTTTGTTATACATCCAAATCATTTTTCGTACGATACTTTATTCATGTTTTTTATGTGTGTGAAATATCATAATTATTTTAAAGAGTAATTTTATCGAGTAGAGTCTCGTATCAGTTTGTTTTTGAACACTAAATGAAAGTTGTAAAAAAGAAATACGCTAAAACAATTTCTTCTTAATTTTAATAGTTAAATCAAAAGAAGATAAGATTATGGAAATAGATTTAACCTTGATGATAACAGCGTCGCTTGCCGGAATAGAATCAAACATATCGCCCTCAACATTCTCAACACCGTCCAAGACTTGAGCAACTTCAATAACATGAGGAAGGTCAAAGTTAAATCCTTTGATCCAAGGAAACTCCTTTACAAGTATTCCCATCGTCTCTCCGGTACCTCCTCCTACGTCAACCACCGTAGCCACGCCGTCAAACAAGCCTTGACAAGCTCCAGCTACACGTGGCACCACGCGCCTTGCATCACAAGCCATGGCCTCGTTGATCAGCTGGCTGTGGCACAGATTATCCTGTGCGAACGCCCACAAGTCCTTACCATGCACTGCATCAAACGGCGGTGGAGTTGAAACATTGACCGGCGAAGAAACGACTGAGCTCAGCTTCAACCATGGAGCAAGCATCTCGGGACTTGTTTCCAAGAGAAGCAAAGGAGCTTCCGACTTTCACGTTTTGTGATCATCATACGGCGAGAGAGTGGCGTGTTAGTGTAGCCAGTGGCTAAACCATCTTTTGTGGGGACTTCTTTGAAGAGTCCTTGGTGCACAAGAAACCGCATTATACGGCGGAGATGTGAAGGAGAAGCAGAGACGGCAGAGGAGAGTTCGGATAGTGTCACGGGCTGTGACGAAGGATGGTTTTCAATGGCTTCTGGTATTTTGAGATCAATGGCACACTTTGCAGCTGCAATATCTGCAAACCCAAAAACATATCTCCATATGTCTAAAGAAGCTTTCGCTTCTTCATCTAATAAATTCCTTTTACTTTCTTCCATTTTGTTAAGTAAATTAAAAGGCAGGTTATTTGGGGTTTGAGGAATTAGGTTTCTTTTATAGTTATTTAAATTTGGGGGCACATAAGTAATATACTAATATTGATCTTACACAGAATAGTAATTCAAGAATTCAAACTTAGTTGATCACTGTATTTCTCAAGTTTTTTTTAAAAAAAATTTTTGTTTGGATTTGCTAAAAACATTGGTAAGTTAGCCATTACTGAATGATTATGAGTTAAAAGTAGACCTAGTCAAATTAGACTTTAAACCTTGCAACACCTCTTAATAACAATACTGCCCGCAACCGCAAGCCATTAATCTCAAGCTGTGTCAACAAACGAACACATATCAGCTACGCTGTCAAATTGTCTCGGACACGTTTATATATGAACTTTAGAGACATGTCATGTGCGCTTCAAAAGAATCCTAATGCAGAGTGTATAGTAGCGTAGTGTAACTGTGTAACAGTGTAAGGTGTACGCGCGCGCCGAAAAAGGGAGAGGCGATTCTTGGTTCAGTAAGAAGGTAACATGTGTAAGTTACCCTCATTAGTAATGGGCTTTTGGGCTTCATTATGAACTTTTTGAGAGATTGAATCTAGTTGAAACCAAATCAAAATTTTGTATCGCTGGGAAATGTAATGATTTGGATTGGAGTTGGACCTCTTCTTTACGCTATTAAGGTCCTGTTTGTTTTTCCATCCAGATGGATCATATAGATAGAGATGAAAAATGATATTTGTTTTTGACAAATTAACAGCTCATTTGGATGATTCATTTGGATGTTCCATCTGAATGACTTTGTAAATTTAAGCTAATTTGTGAAATTCATTTGGATGGACTTGGTAGAACCATTTGGATGGAGATGATTTAGTTCAAAAAACAAATGACAAATATACCCTCTTTTAATAATATTATTTTTAATAGATTTCTTATTTAATATTTTTTAAATTACCTATTGTACAAAAAAAACTCTAAAAATTGTAAAATCACTAACTATTATTTTACGTCAAAATTGTAAATTCGTTTTTCTCGCCAAAACTGCAAAATCATGTTTTCCGTCAAAGCCGCAAAATCATGTTTTCCCGCCAAAACCGCAAAACCATATTTTCCTGTCAAAACGTTAAAATCATATTTCCCACAAAACCGCAAAATCATATTTTCCCGCCAAAACCGTAAAATCATATTTTCTCGCCAAAACCGTAAAATCATATTTTCTCGCCAAAACCGTAAAATCATATTTTTTTCCGCTCAAACCGTAAAATCATATTTTCCCACCAAAACCGTAAAATCATATTTTCCCGCCAAAACCGTAAAATCATATTTTCCCGCCTAAACTGTAAAATCATATTTTTCCGCCAAAACGTTAAAATCATATTTTCCCGCCAAACCGCAAAACCATATTTTTCCGCCAAAACGTTAAAATCATATTTTCCCGCCAAAACCGCAAAATAATATTTTTCCTGCCAAAACCGTAAAATCATATTTTTCCCGCCAAACCCGTAAAATCATATTTTTCTGCCAAAACTACAAAGTATATTTTCCACCAACCGCAAATCATATTTTTTATGTTAAAATAATAATTTATTTCGTTGTAAATGTATTTTACAGCAATAATTAAATTAATATAACTAAAATTAAAGATTAAAAATGATATATTTGGTAATGATGTTAAATATTTGTCATTTGTTAAAATTATAACATGGGTATTTTTAGTCATTTTTATTAGAATGAGAATGTAGATAAATTAAAAAATAATCAAGCAAAGAAATATTCATTTAAATACATTATTTAGATAAAATACCAAATGATCAAACAAACATCATTCACATGAATCATTCACATGAATCATTCAAATAGATCATTTGGATGTAAATGTCAAATGATCAAATAAACATGGCTTAGCATGTTTTTATCAAGTCTTTATCTCCCCAATCGTATAAACCCCACTGCCACTCTCATCGTAACCACGTAATATTTGGGTCTATTCGTTGGACCACTTGTTTATGTTTGAAAGTATGATTGAAGCATTTAAGACTTTAAGAATATTTCTTGATATTTATAGTTTCTTTTTATATCAATGATTATACCTTTCCACTAAATCAAGATTTTACAAGCAAATTTACATAATTTTGAAAACTTAGCAAGTTTATTTTTAATTTGTTTTCATGTTCATAATGTAATTGTAAGATTTGACATTGTATAAGGTTATCTATCTTATATAGCCTATAACAATTAAAAAAGTAAATTAGAGGTGCCACTCACAAGGAAATTAATGATAAAAAAATGTGAAAAATACAAATAAAAAACAACTCTGCTGATACTGAAACAAGCCTTACTTATTATCACACAACACAATTATTCACCCACACGTCGTTCTGTATAAAAACACCAAATCAACAATCACTAATTTATTGAGTTTTCCTCAAAGGAAAGATATATCTTTCATGTCCTCCTCTTAAGACCGATACGCGATTATAAGACTCTGAACATCATCAATGTCCCTAACCTCATATCGAGCAAAGCCAGCTTCTTTAAGAACAAAGTCCCATTCTTTCAAAGTCCGTTCTTTGCCTGTGCTTGTGTGAGCCATCATCACCATATCAAGCATCAATCTCACGTGCTCTAACTTTTCATCTCGTTCGTCCACTATCATCGTCTTTTTATTCTCTCCGATCACCGATTCCACTATCAACACTTTTCCGATATTTGGAGGGACCGCTTCTTTGCAATTCTTCAATATCTTTATGCAATCTTTGTCTCCCCAATCGTGTAACACCCACTGCGCCATTCATTTTTTACATTTTTTGTATTAGCAAAACAAATCCTTAAAGTGAGATTCTGTTCAATTTTCCTTGTTTTTAATATATTAAAGATCTCTCTTATGTGTACTGTATTGGTTAATAATATCTGGGGAAATTAGTAGTGGTTGCTTTATTTATTTGATACTTGATAGTGATTGTTAACTTGCTCTCAGTTGATTCGCTCGCTACTTTAATATGTCATATCTAAACTATTCATGTTTAATGTTTTAATGGAAGAGGGTAGAAAATAAATACTGAAGTCAACATCCAAATATTTTCAATTCCTTTTGTCTGTACAAAATTTTTAAAAAGTCGGATTTTAGAAACAGTAATTAAGCTCGACAATTATTGACAAAAACAAAAATGTTTTTACGGCAACAAATCAACTTAATTAGAATTAAGAAAAAAAAGTTAGTTTATAACATTAATTCATTTTTTTCTTGTCTTTTATGTGAAATTTGATTTTGAACACGAATTAAAGTTGTAAGAAAGAATAAAACTAGATTTTTAGTGATATTTTTTTAATCTTTTCATTTATGTAAAATTTGTTTTGAACACTAAATGGAAGTTGTAAGAAGAAGAAAAAAAGTAATCATAGTGAATATTATTATTAATCAAAAGAAAATAAGAGTATGGAAATGAATTTAACCTTGATGAAAATGGCGTCGCAAGCCGGAATAGAATCAAACATATCGCCCTCAACATTCTCAACACCGTCCAAGACTTCAGCAACTTCAATGACATGAGGAAGATCAAAGTTAAATCCTTTGATCCAAGGAAACTCCTTCACAAGCATCCCCATCGTCTCTCCCGTACCACCTCCTACGTCAACCATCGTAGTCACGCCATCAAACAAGCCGTGACAAGCTCCGGCTACACGTGGCACCACGCGCCTTGCATCACAAGCCATGGCCTCATTGATCATATCGCTGAGGAAGGGATTATCCTGCGCGAACGACCACACGTCCTTACCGTGCACTGCATCAAACGGTGGTGGAGTTGAACCGTTGACCGGCGAAGAAACGACTGAGCTAAGTCTCAACCATGGAGCGAGCATCTCGGGAGTTGTTTCGAAGAGAACAAAAGGAGCCAGCGATTTTCCATCACGTCTTGTGATCATCAAACGGCGAGAGAGTGGCGTATTAACGTAGCCTGTAGCTAAACCATCTTTTGTGGGGATTTCTTTAAAGATTCCTTGGTGTACAAGAAACCTCATTATACGGCGGAGATGCGAGGGAGAGGCGGAGACGGCGGAGGAGAGTTCGGCTAGTGTTACGGGCTGTGAAGAAGGATGGTTTTCAATGGCTTCTGGTATTTTAAGATCAATGGCACACTTTGCAGCTGCTATATCTGCAAACCCAAAGACATACTTCCATATGTCTAGAGAAGCTTTCGCTTCTTCATCTAATACTTTTCTTTTATTGTCTTCCATTTTGTTTCTATCAAGGAATTTGCTTAGTTGATCTGAAGACATGGTGAATTAGAGTTGAGGAATTAGGTTTTTTTTATAGCGATCGGAAAATGGGGGCACAATAGTAATTTGGTTTTATAAAGACACAGTAGTAAATTTCTGAACCGGACTGAACCCAACATGTTCAATGAATTTAGTGTTTCAATAAAAAAATATTGTTCCGACATCAATATATATGACATTTAAGAATTCGATTCAATATTTTTTTTCATAAGATAGAGTTCAGACCACCTGGTATTTTGTTAGTTTACTGTCTTTTATTTTTATTTTTTTGTGAAGGTTTACGACTGTCGACCGCCGAATACTACTATAGATATATATATATACATATGAATTATTTGTCTTTGGATTTCCAAAACAGATCCATTAATAAATAATATTGATTTATTTTGTGTGGACTCCAATCAGATTTAGTCTCAAGCTAGTAACAATAATACTAGTCGAGACAAAAGGCATCGACAAGCTTGCTTCGGTGTTTTTGGCCAACCAACTTTGATCCATCATTCCGTCTTGTATATTACATGAAACTTAGGAGTAATGCTTTTTCAAAAATAAAAACAAAAACTTAGGAGTAATGTCTATGAGTTAAATTCTACCGAATATAGACTTAAATCTTCCCTTATAAAAAAATGCATTCTCAAGCTCTGTCAACCAAACGAATACATATCAACGTAGCTGTCAAATGTCTCGGACATGTGTCATTTGTATATTAAAAAAAATCATCATGCAGAATGACTTCTAGTATACACGTACACATGTACATCATGGATGATGTTTTTATTGAAAGTTGATAAACTACACTGACTATGTTTTCAGTTCAATTAGCTAGCCTTGCTTCGAATATATACTTTGGTGTAGTATCATCATTAATTTGTATATAGTTTTATAATTTTTGATTATGGAGCCTGTGCGTGTCTTGGTTTCCTTCGATATATTAATGGTAGTGCCAAAATAATGTTTAATGTAATTTTGCCAAGCCAGAAAATTACAGATCCACAACTAGCTAGTGTGGGGTTGTTAATAAGACAACAAATTTTTTAACCGTGTTTACTGTCACTATAGATAGGCATGTACGCTAGTTAAGTGAAGTCACACTGATTACGAAAGGATGATTAGATTATACTATATGATATATCATGCATTAATGTAATTAAAAAACTTGCGATTTCATTCACGACGCTTTGTAAGAGAGGATTTCTTTCAATATATTAATAGAAAGCTTTAAAAATGGAAGTAATGAAATTGCGTTAATCTCGTGTGTTCTGTGGACGTCAAAGATTTTTTAAAATAAAGATTACACTCCGTGAGTGTCGCTAATCTCGTGTACTATTACTTTTTACAGTGTCTCTTTTCTCACATTTTATATGGTAATAACAAAAAAAAGGCAGTAAGATACAAGATACAAGATTATAGTTGACGTCAATAGTAAAACAGAAAACATAGGCAATAGTTAGAAAAAAAATTAAAAAAATTCAAGGAGGTTTATCAGTTTGTGAGTTTTAACAGATATGTGTCAAGTTGGAAAAACAAAAGTTCAAATATGAGGGTGAAAATTGTTATTTCGAACGCATTTCTAAATAATAGTTAAAATTTACATATATCATTTTAATTCCATTTTTTTAGCTTTGTAATATTCATTTTTTTAATAAAAATCGAAAACTTTCAAGGATTTTCCAAATGACCAAATCAATGAAATAATACGTAGTCAATAAATTCCTCTAAACATGAAAAGTAAAAGAGGTTGCTTATTGGGATGGCCTCTTTGATATATGTAAACACAAAAAATGTTGAATCAGAGCATGGACGGCATAAACACACATAACCTACACATCTGATCACTTGACCTTGATCTGAGGTCCTATTTTAAACATGTTAAAAACAAGGTTGGATTTTTCGAAAAACTTTGCAAAGAGTTACGCACACAAAAGTTGAAAGTTCTGGTGTGACATCTATTCTCGGTGGGAAATATTTCCAAAAACACCAGTACAATATTTTGTCTGAGCCATTTTGTGCAGGGACCATGATCATACTCGATTATTAATTATGTCTCTTGCTTTCATTGAATATGATATTTTTTCTCATAAATTTGTTGTTGTCAACCAAACTGTTCATGTAGAGTGGTTTGCCCTTTACAAACACATTTAAGTCTTCACATCTTCGGACCTATTCCTGAAATTGTTTTCCATCAAATATTATTTTCTTATATGTCTTTAATTTCAACACCATCACATCTTCCGTTAGTCAAACCAGATAATTAAAAGGACATAAGTTATTTAAGAAAGCTTTAAAAATTTTCCGTTGCTTATATGTTATAACTATTTTTGATAAAGACAAAAAATATGTTATAACTTATAAACACTTAAGTACTCTAATTAATTACATAATTTAATACAGTTTTGTTTATATTTTATTTTATCCTATAAATTCTAAACTGTTTTCCCTACCCAAACCATCCAAATATCAAAGCAAATAGAAGTCAAAGATAGATGGGAAACAATTCAAGAGCTATTTTCTCTTTATTCTTGGTTGTAGCCTTATGTGCTGCAATTTTAATCACCCCCGGAATAGCTCATGATGAACAACCACCGCCCCGCTCACAATTTCCACCGGATTTTCCTATTGATGTGGAAAAATGTTGGGCATCACTTTTCAATACTCAGGGATGCGTATTCGAACTTTTAAAGTCAGTTTTTTCTGGTCAGTTTGGAAATGTTGGAGTTGCATGTTGCAAAGCATTGTCGACCATAGATGCTAACTGTTGGCCTCATATGTTCCCGCTTAACCCGTTCTTTCCACCTCTGCTTAAGGACAACTGTGCGCACATCGTCCCCAATTCTCCCTCAAAGTGAAAGCGGGAATCAAGTGACTTGATGCTTTATAATATAGTCGAGTTAGTTTAGTAATCTAAAGAAATTCTCCTATATATGTTCCAAGTGCCTTATATATGAATAAAGGAAATTCTCCTATATATGTTCCAAGTGCCTTATATATCCTTTAATTTACTCTATTCTGTCTTTGTTTACAAATATATATGGAAATAAAAGATATAATAACTTAGTTAGCAACATTCAAGAGAGCATACAGTAAATTAGCTGAAGTATGTAGATTAGTTGGTGGAAATGGTGAAATAAATGAAGATCTTTTGAAGGTCTCTGTCATACACAATCAAGACGATGTTTTATGATCGCAGTTGATTGGAAAAGGACTTGTAACAACCAAACCTATATGTATATCCCTGGACATTTCATTTGTACACTTACCAAAACTTGACCAACCCACTACTTGAATCCGAATATATCCAGTTGGTAAACCGAGTCCGAGAACCGGACCAGAATCAAAAACCAAAATCTTAAACCGAATATATCAAATTTTAAAAAAACAAAATTATTTTCAAAGTGAAACAACGACTTTAATATTAGACTTGAAGGCACGACATTAACTCGAGGTTGATTTTAAGAAATTAATTCGAAAAATATTTTCTTCAAATTGGAATGCTTATTTGACTTTGCATTTTCCCTTTAAGACAAACCAACAAAGAAATAACGTTTCCTTCAAACAATTTATAAAAACATAGACCGTTTCAATCGAACATTTTGTCACCTCCCACATTTGACCTAATATCACAAAACTTAAGGTATGTAATTCTGTATGATATAATTTGCAATTGAGATATTTCATAAAAATGATATGTTAATTATCGCGTATTTTATAATGGTAAAAATAATAATAATAACACCAGTGAATGTGTCATATTTCGCGATCATATAGCTTTTAAAATTAGTGCTGAGTATATAGTTACTTGTAGCTTTTGATCGATTGGCCATCTATTCTTCAGTTTATGTTTGATTGCAGTTTTCTTGATTACGATATTCTTTTTTCTTGGTCAACATCACCCGTTACTCTCAATAGTAAATTCTTTCGTTTCTTGCACTGATTTCCCATTTCATTTTCCCAACTTCTAAAATAGAGATCATAACCAAAACATTACAAAATTTCCAAATCAAAATCAAAAGCTTAATTTATTGAGAAGGAGATGATGACGTGGCCGGCTAGATCATCGCCGCAAAACACGAGGAAGCCAGTTTACGTCGTGCATAGCCCACCGAACACAGACGTAGACAAGATATCGACCGGTTCAGGTTTTAGCCCATTCGGGTCACCCCTTAACGATCAGGGTCAGGTCAGCAACTTTCAACATCACTCGGTGGCCGAGTCATCTTCGTATCCACGATCGTCAGGACCATTGAGAAACGAGTACAGCAGTGTCCAAGTGCATGATCTTGACCGTCGAACTCATGAAGATGAAGATTACGATGAAATGGACGGTCCGGATGAGAAGAGGAGAAGGATAACGAGGTTTTACTCGTGCTTGTTGTTTACGTTGGTGTTGGCCTTCACTCTCTTCTGTCTCATTTTGTGGGGAGTTTCCAAATCTTTCGCACCTATTGCCACTTTGAAGGTAATTGATAGATTTGATCGCTTGGAACGTGAAAATTTTACATTTATTTCTGTTTTCAAAATTTAATTTTTATGAAGTATAAAAAGAAAACTAGTTTCAGTTCAGATTGTGTGTTAGCTATTAAATTCATAATTTACCAAACAAGAAACAATATTTATTGGTGACAATGACAAAGATTATATTTAGTCTAAATTCATAAATTTAATTAGAATATTTTGTGGAGTTATGATTTTTTTAAGAAAATAAAAAGTATTTGCAAGTAAATGATATATATATAAACTTATTGATAGAGGTATTATTGTTCAACACAGACGGTTGGGATATTTAAGAAATAATGTTGTGTAAAACACAAATTAATCAGGAAATGGTATTGGAGAACTTGAATGTGCAGTCCGGGAACGACCAATCGGGAGTGCTCACAGATATGCTAACTCTAAATTCAACGGTCAGGATCTTATACAGAAACCCCGCAACTTTCTTCACTGTCCACGTCACCTCCGCTCCCCTCCAGCTCAGCTATTCCCAGCTTATCCTCGCATCCGGTCAGGTAAACCATTTCACATTTTATTGATTTAACCGGGCCGGTTCTTGATTCTTGATGAACTATTTTTTTTAACGTGTGTGACTAAAATAGATGGGAGAGTTCTCTCAACGAAGGAAAAGCGAGAGAATCATTGAGACCAAAGTATTTGGGGATCAAATTCCTCTGTATGGAGGCGTACCGGCTCTGTTTGGCCAACGAGCTGAACCGGACCAAGTCGTTTTGCCTCTTAACCTGACTTTTACGTTGCGAGCACGAGCCTATGTGCTCGGACGATTGGTCAAGACTACGTTCCACTCGAATATCAAATGCAGCATCACTTTTTATGGCGATAAACTTGGCAAGACACTTGATCTCTCCAAGTCCTGTTCTGATCATTGATCAAAATGAACAGCATAATGATGATTTAGAGAAGATTAAATTATTTCATGACTTAATCGGTGAGATATACATGTAAAGAGGGATGGAAATGTTTTACTTTTGTATATACCACATTTTTCATTATTATAGTGCGTAAAGATATTCAATATTTTGGAATTAACAAGTTGAATAGTGTTGTCATCAACTGACGATTTTCTCTTTTTTGAGAGAAGTATACATTAAAATATCATAATTACAAAATTTAAATATTTCAACTGAACATGTTAGTAGTCCCAAGTTTACCACGTGTGCCACAAATTCTAATTACATTCTAACGATTGCAAGGATGCTTTAGGGTCTGAAGAAGTTAGCATGCAAACCCTTTTGAGCCAAACGCATAGCCGAGGCAACCAGAAGCAAAACGCTGAGAGAAGCACCTAGGCAACCCACCAAAACGTTAAACAACCACATTGGGCTTTTCCTTTGGGGCTTTTTGATAGAGATCCACATGAAACATGGATACGTAAACGTCACAAGCAAGGCTATTGCTCCAATAAGAACCGCTAGATAAGGCAAGAACGGGAATCCAACGGCTATAGTGAAACAAACCAAGCTCAAAAACACACGCAACATCATCCGGACAATGATGGATGCAGGCTTTTTCTTCTTGGTTATGTACACCATCTCTATGTTGTCACACGCCGGCATTAAGTTTATCGGATATGAACATAAGCAAGAGAAGATAAACGTGAGGTGTATGAAACAGGCTGCTCGCTTCGAGTGCTCTTGTGTGTAAAGTTTCAGATAGTTGCCCACGGGACCTCCCGTCGCCGGAATCTATCAAAAAAAAAAAAATTCTATTCAAAATGTAAATGCAAACATATACACCTACAAAAAATGGAATAGTGTTTGGTTTTGACATATACCTTGTCTCCGTATGCCCAATATACAGCAAACGTTAATGGAAACATACAAATCGCGACGAGAGCATGAGAGATCATCACTGCTCTCCACATTGTCTTACATGAAGGGTTCTTTGAATCGGAAGGAAGAGTACCCTACAAATATCACCCCAAAGAAACCACATTATTAATACTAAACGAAAGAAGAAAATATATTTTGAAAACGTCTAAATCATGTTTTAACTGCGAGTTAGTCAAAACCTGTATCTCAAGGACGAGATTGTTCCCGCGATATACTAGAGCTATCAATCCAATAGCGTTGAAAATGTGAACGAAACTTTTATCCATTGTAGCGTACGAGACACTGACTTGAGTCCTTTGTGAGTCACTAGCTACAGGTAAAATCCATATCACGGTGCAATACGCAATTCCCATAAAAGCACCGATCAACGAGACTCCAAAGAGAGAATTTAGATTCGGAAACTGAGACATGATCATCGCAATGCAACTAAAAACCAAGAAGCATTGCACTGAAGTAAGTGGCGCTGTATTGTCGTCAGACATAATTTGTAACAGTTGTTGTATTGATTTCCCTCCGGTTATAACCAGAATCGTACAAGCTCCTCCTGAGAGATACATCACAGGGAATATTCCGAGAAGTTTCCCAAGCTTCACACCTAATTATATTGTTTCATTACAACAACATCAGAAACGGTATCGTTTAACGAAACTGAAGTTCTTAATAAATTCCAAAACTCAAAAAACGACAAATCAAGAGAGAATTAGGATTTTTGTTAAATAGTTACATACCAAAAGAAGCAATTGCGAGTCTCACGTATCTGCTGATACGAATTCCCGGAACCGCTTCGTGGAGTTGAACAAGAAGCCACGTCGTGTAGAGCTTCCATACAAACCCTACCGTTAAGATTATCGTTCCCCATACCCTAGAAAAATAAATAAATAAAATAATCAAAACGGTACTCAAAGCAGAGATTTCACAAATCGGACAAAATAAAGAAACTAAAGAGAATTATGAATAGAGTTATTACCATCCGAGTGCTGCGAAAGCTGCAGGAAGAAGAATCACTTGGAGACCAATTCCCGAACAGAGAAGATGAAACGTCGCCGTATAAACATTTCCTTTTCTTGATTCTGTGATCGGCAGCCACTCTTCTACCGGAATCCTACCACCATCGCCGCCGTTTTTTTCGCCGGAGATTGGTTGTGGATCCGTGGAGGGGGCTGGTGACATAAATAAAGGAGAACCACCACTTTCTTGTGATTCCAAATCAAATAAGTTTCCCAATGCTATAGACATTGTATACAAAATAAACTTTATTTTCCTCTAACGACTCCAATCGCGTTATTTACGTCGAGCCACAAATTGTATGGCTATATAAATGTTTACTCTGCTTTCATTGGATTTATATAGAGTAATTTGTTCGGTGGCTGTGTATATTGACTTTGAATCTCTTTTTCCAAAACAAAAAAAAGGAAGGTATTTTTCTTAGGGAATTGTTTTTTTCTGTTTAAGTGCTCAAGAGAATCTCAATACTTTAACACTAAACAATTCATATCTCTAATTACCATATAAGAAAATATATTCTGAACGGTAGAAATTATTAGCTATGACGTAAGCATTAATGACACGAGAAAGATGACGTAATCGGTTATGTCACTTTCAAATACTCTCGAAAGCGAGACCCATCGGTATAAATCGAAGTCTTCTAATTTTGTTCGGTAGCTTAAAACTCAAGCCAGGCTAAAAAGTAAACCAAACTAGTTTGTGTTAGATTGTGTTCATTGTTCAATTGGACTTTGTTTGCTCTTCGGATGTTTTGGTCAACGCAAGGGTCAACTTTGAGCTGATCTTCCTTCATCGTCTCTTTGTATACACGATTAATAAGTATTAATCAAGTAGTTAATTAAAGATGATAAACGTGCGAGTTGTTTTTGACTCGACTTTTGTTATGAGCAAAAATAATTAAAAAGTATATAGAGTAGGCATCTAGTCATCTAATTTTACAACTCTAGTTATGTGAGACCAAAGTTTCAAAAGTAGCTTCAAGTCTAGTGGTAAGTGAGAATTAGCTTCAAGTTTAGCTTCAAGCCAAAGTTTGAAAAGTAAGTTTAGTGGTAAGTAAGTATTTGTAGTTTGGTTTTAGATCAATACTATTATAAACCGAATTAAAGGAAGAAACTTGTATCAGTCAAGAAGCCCTTTGATACAAATCTATAAGACTTAAGAAACAATCTATTAACTAGTACTACATTGCTATCTCATTTGGACATTTGGTGATTTTTTTTTCATTTTTTTCTTTCTAGGTCTGGTAATAAGAAAAACTTAAATAAGTGAACTAGTCAACGAACACCAGTCAAGTAGTCAACTAAAAATTTATGAATTCAGTTTTCTTAAATCGAGTTGATGATGACCAGCTAAAACATTAAAATATACTCCATGAGTTTTGAATAATCCATTTTTAAATCCTTACTTCAGTACTCTTTATCTTCCATACAATATTATCTCATCTCATTATGCAGTTGCGAGTTGTAAATAGATTTTTAACGAGTAATGGCGCAATAGTGAAGTTAAGCAAACCTTCTATTTGAAAATTACGTTGTCAAAATTACCCAAATCACTATCTATGTTAGAACTTACAAAATTGAATTTGAATTCCCTTTACGTATTCATCGTGAATCGTGATCACATATTGAAGTATTGAAAAGTCTTAGCATACGATTAGGAAATCACCCAGTATTGCTCCTTTTTGCGTGTTTTTCCTTTTGAAAGGATAACGTCCGAAGTTGTTGTTTGGACAGGACGATAATGTCCGAAGACACTATGCAAGTGTTTGCTTTTAAGTTTTAATAACTAAAAAGAAACTAAATTTATTTTAGAAAAATTATAAAAAGAATGTCGTTTCGTCGAACGCCACACAAAAGCTCATCAATTCCCACTAACGAAAGAAAACGAATCAGACATGAAAAATAATCAGAAGAATTTGTAAACATGAGTGAATTTTACGAATTTGATTGACGCAAAAGATGTATTCATACTATTTCTCTTTTATTTGTGAAACGATAGAAATAATGTTTCTCCACGTGGATTCCGTGTCGGGTTGAAATAATGTTGTCCTTATTTAGGAATGTAAAAAATATAACGTAAACAGTTATGTCATTTTCAAATACCAATTACTGTCATAACCTTAGCTTTCGCTCTCGTTGTGATATACAAGTGGTCATGTGTGGCTAAGCTCAAGTCAAAGACAAGGTTGGTTTGAGTTAGATTGTGTCAAGTTGAATATTTTTGATGAAACAAGTCAGATTTGGCATTACAAGATTTTTTAGGTGTCGGTCGAGCTACTAGTTGATGGTACTTTTGACTCAGCATTTTCTTTATAAAAAAAAAGTTGTCAAAATAAAAAATAATAATGTAGCAGTACTCTACTAGAGGTCGAAGTTCCAAAAGTAGCAATAGGTAAAAGTGGTGCTCAACTGAGGATTGGCTAGTAGGTTCCGTTTCTTTATGTGATGTATAGGTTATATGAGAAATATGATAGCGAAACAATTATACATATTAGTATCATATTGCTTTTAGTAATGTAAAACCGACATAATTAAAGTAAAAGAAAAATAAATCAATCACTTTAAAATATACAAAAGTGAACCTTTATATTCATGGTGTTCTGATATACACAATTGCGACGACTGTAGTAAACAAAATTGACTGGAATGAAGCAATTGACTTGCAAAGACCAAATAAAACCGAACCAAAACCAAAACATAAAATAATTCCAGTTACGAGCAACCAACTTTAAAACGTAAACTAATTCGAGAGGGACATATTTGCTAAGCTAAAGTGTGCAAAACTGCAAATAGTTACATCAGCTAGGTAACAAAGACAATTGACTTCTTTAATCTTAGTTTTCAAGCATGCATCGGACCCATCGGATATTCACACTAGATGGCTATATTTTATTTCATAAATCCGTACACCGCCAAAGCAAACAATTTGATTTTCGATAGAAATCGACAGCACACTAACTTTATTGCAAGAAAAAAGAAAAAAAAAAGCTAAAAGAGAGAGGTTGGCGCATATTATTACAGTATTATTTACTTTTTAGTTTGTATTAATTTTCATAAAAAATATTTGTTTCACCATGTCTATAAGAGCTTTAGCATTAGAGAAACTTTTAGCTAAACAAGTTCTCGTTCAGTCAACAATTATTGATTGTATTTTGCATCATATTTTGGGGAAAGTAGTAAAAATGGGAGTTCAGCATTTCTGTGATCGAGTTTAGGCATTGATCCGAAAACACGTAATGAACAAGTACGTGCTGTTCTGGTTTAGAAAAGTAAACTACGACGTCGTTTTAGATACAGCCCTACCAAAGTTGCAACTTGCATGTACATGTAATGTGTAACCAAAGTTACCAAACAAACTAATAATGGAAAGCTGTGCAAGGAGAAGAACCCTACTTGTTGACACATATACACCAAGAGTATGGGTCATGATGTGGGATCCATCAAATTTAGTCATTAGTCTGGATCAACCCGAATTCGACACGTAGAGCCAAGGACGAAACATATTGAATGGAGAAAAGTGGAGAAAAACGGTTCGATGATGATGAACCATTTTCCTAGAAAAGAAAAGAAAGATATACTTTAACATTTTTGTTGTAGCTATACTAGTAGCTAGTGTATTCAAAGTCACTTGGCTGAACGAGTAATCATGCCCTGCTTCCTATGCTCTTAGAGTAACGGCATGGTACTGGTTGAGAATCATTGGGACTAATTTGTTTCAAACTTACAAACCAGAAGTTTTATGTATAAGTGAACTAGTTTACTGTTTGAGGGAAACTAGTTAAAAAAATTGCAGTGTGGATGGTTATTTGACAATGGTTGTGGGAAAAAGCCGATGAGGTCGGTAAAATCTCGTGGCAACGTACCTTATATGGGTCAAATTCAGGTAAGGATGGATTCACATGGTCTATTGGCTACTACTACTACTCATGAAGCCTTTTCTTATTCAAGAATTTTGTGTTTTCATACTCGTCGTACATTCAAATTATACCAACGCGTTTTCCTCTTTTGATAGCCTGTCTGATAACAGAGCAATTGATGAAATAGTTGGTCACGATCTGAATTTTGAAGTTGTTCTCAAAGTGAAAGCGAATATCAACATGAAATTCAATGACCATATACTTACTTATATATATAAGAGCGTGGCTTACAAATTCACCTCGCTAAAAGCCATCACAAGCCAAGAAGTTTTCTGTTTGTCCCATACACATTTCATGATCGAGAAGGGGGACGGTGATGAGATAGAGATGGTGCGAAATCGCGAGCCGCTCTGCCAACACGTTTCGCATCATGTTGTTCACAGAATCGCTTAATTAGGGTTTCTGATTCCCCAGCGTCTTTGAATTGATAAATTAGGGTTTCAGCGTCCGTATAAATTTCAGTCCGGTCCGGTTTGGGTGTAGAAGTTGTTTCCAGGATGACAAACCCTTGTTGGTTTAACTTCAATTTGGCTTTTCTACAATTTCAATCTATTTGGTTGTGATTTATAATCTTATCAGAGCCGATTGATTTTTGTCCTTAAACCGAATAAACCGGTGAATTCTTGGTTTCCACGCGATTGTTTTCCATTTTCATGAGATTATGCCTTCTAAAGGCAGAATCCGCACGAAGATTTTACGCAAGCAATATACATATAATCAAAATCAGAATTTTAAAATTTAGGTTAGTGTTTACATATGTGTGTACGTACGTAAACGTAAAGGTTTTGTCATGAGATTATGACTGGATTCTTCAAATAAATTGATCGAAAAGCAAAGACAGAAAGAAAAGTTGATGCGAAACGCTGTTGCTAAGGAGAAAAGTTGTAGTGACTTACCTACAAAATATCTTATAGAGTCATGCATCCAAGAGCTGGAAAAAGATGGGCTTGAAACACTCTCAAACTTGTCACTGAGCCTACAAAATTTTGGACAGATGTTTAAATAGATTAAGAGTTAATGTTGGAGAAAACACTGAAACACAGAGAGTCTTGTTGGTGGATCATGTTACAATCAGCAAGGAGACACAGTTGTGAACTAATTAGGGGTTAAAGAGTGCATGGTGAAATTCGGAACTATCACATCCTTGATGGTGTGTGTTCTTTGATGAATAATGAATTGATGACCAAATACAAGAAAAATAAAAATATAAAGTCATTCACAACTCCAATGTCTATATCAACTAATATTATGATCTAGCTAGTCACTCGTGCAAATACCATTGTCTTCACATGAGACATTGAATATATTAGTAAAAGCTTGATTGACTGCATTAACTAGCTCTCTCTTAAGAGCAGAACATGAAAAGTTTTGAAGGTAAATCTTCTCGACAGTTCCTTGTAACATAAGCAAGGACACACTTTCATACACAACACAAGGGATTGGATCTAGAGAATTTCCAGAGCACTACTGAGCGTACTTAAAGTCATTAAAAAATGTTTTAGATATAGACAACATCGAAGATCAAAGCTTGGAGATGTTAAACTAGACTGAAGCCATGAATTTAGTTTCAGTCAAACCAGAGTCTGGCTCAAAAACAGAGTCTCTGTCCTCAATAATGCATGTCACAAAGAAACAGAGCAAAACATAGTTAAAAGGTTTAACTAATCTTCATAGTTCTGGAAAAAAGGTTCACTGAATGTTCGGTAGGTGATATTGATAATGATGAGATTTGGTGCATCATGCTTGGAAAATGTTGTTAAAGTGGAGCTAACATTTCTTTGACCTAGTCAAAGTTAGGCATTGACCAGAAAAAAAGAACTGTATGCTGTTCAGATTTTAGAAAAGTAAACTACGTGTCGTCTTTGATACAATCCTACCAAAGGTGCAAGTACATGTAATGTGTAGCAAAACAAACTAATAATGGAATGTTGTGTCAGGAGAAGAACCCTACTTGTTGACACATATACACCAAGGGTATGGGGCATTATGTGGGATCCATCAAATTTAGCCATTTGTGTGGATCAACCCGAACTCGACACGTTGAACCAAAGGACGAAACATTGAATGGAGAAAAGTGGAGAAAAACGGTTCGATGATGATGAATGAGCCATCTTCCTAGAAAAAGAAAAGAAAAAGATATACCTAACACACAAAGGTCTTATGACATCATCACACCAACTTTGAAAATGAAATTAGGAACGAGAGAATTGGATGTTCGTTTCCAAAGATGATTAATAAATGATAACTTCTTTCCCCTGTTTGATTATTAGAACTTAAGAGTTATTTTTGGTTTTTGTCAAGTTTCCCTACCTCTGAATGCTTTTAAGTTTCTTCTTGTAGTTTCTTTTGAATTTTAATTGATCCTAAAGTGTTCTTTTCTTTTTATTTAACCATAAAAGCAACCACTCTTTCAACTATTAAAAGGAAAAGGAAAAAAGCTTACTTGATAACAATTGGATATATGGAACAGTAGTGTCTTTATTGCTTTGTTTTGTCTATATAATTTGTTGTCTCATTGTCTAAGCTGCATCACAAAGTGAAACAAGAATGAGTTAGCTTGAACCACACGTTCATCTTCCGAGAAAGAAACCTACTTTCTCTCAAATCCACAAAAGAGAGAAAAAAAAGAAAGTAAACTGATTTGGCTAAGAAAATGGAAATAGTGAAGTCGAGGTTCAAGAGGGTTTGTGTGTTCTGTGGTAGCAGCAGCGGAAAGAGAGAGTGCTACAGTGATGCCGCCACTGATCTAGCTCAAGAGCTGGTTCGGTTATGCTTAAATCTTAATGAGAGTCTTGAAAACCTGAAATGGGTCTTGATTTTTATCTCTGTTTTCTCTGTTTTGTGAAACAGGTGACGAGGAGATTGAATCTTGTGTATGGAGGAGGAAGCATTGGTCTCATGGGTTTGGTCTCACAAGCTGTTCATGAAGCTGGAGGACATGTACTAGGGTATGCTCAAATCTATGACCTCTTCACTTTAGTTTTTTCCCCTATACTGCTTTATCATTGACATAGTTGTGTGATTTACTTCCATTTTGCTCTGCTTTTATGGGCTAGGATCATACCAAGGACTCTTATGGACAAAGAGGTAGGCGTAAATTACGTTTTAGGTGAAATGATTACTTTGTTTTCAAAAAGAGTTGTCCCTGAAAAGTGATTCTATAACAGATAACCGGAGAAACATATGGTGAGGTAATAGCTGTGGCGGATATGCATGAAAGAAAAGCCGAAATGGCACGCCACTCGGATTGTTTCATTGCTTTACCAGGTACAACATAATAACTAACTAACTTAGATACTTTGTAAAGCTTGAAAAATGTTTGTCATTCGTTAGGTACAAATTTGAAACTAGGTACAGTTTGATCTTTCTTCCAAAACAAGACTCATTTTGTAATTGACTTTAAAATTGATCTGTTCTTGCAAATGGTTATCAGGTGGGTATGGAACACTGGAGGAGTTATTGGAAGTAATAGCATGGGCACAACTTGGAATTCACGACAAGCCTGTAAGTGAAATAAACCGGTTCACTTTCCACTGTTGGAATTGCTCTCTGAATCACACACTATAGCCAAAATATAATAAAGTCTTGATCATTGTTTGTTTCCACTTTGGGGGAAAAAAACCTGCAGGTGGGTTTGTTAAATGTGGATGGTTATTACAATTACCTCCTCACTTTCATTGATAAAGCCGTTGATGATGGCTTTATCAAACCATCTCAGCGTCACATCTTTGTCTCAGCCCCCAATGCCAAAGAGCTTGTCCAAAAACTTGAGGTGGGTACCCACCAAAATATTGCTTTGCTTTTTGTCTTGAGATTCTGATGAAGATAAACAAAGACAAAAAGTTTGATTCGGCAATTGATCTTTTGTTTTTTGATATTCCTCAGGCATACAAGCCAGTGAATGATGGAGTCATAGCTAAATCTAGGTGGGAGGTTGAGAAGAAAGTGCAACAGCCGCAACAACAGCAACAAGTAGTGTTCTGTTCTAACACAAGCATGCAGACTGAGATTGCCCTTTAGACTTTTAGAGGGTCTTATGGTTAAGAATTGATCAATGTTTAGGGATATAATTATGAGAAATATTAAAGTTTGTTGTTTTCTGGGGTTTCTTTTGTCCCTCTTGAAGAAACCACCTGTATCAAACTTTCAACAAACTGATTCCACCAAAATGCACAACCTGAAAATATCAGCACTGAATCTTGGCCAATTCTTTGTAGAAAATGAACACACAATCTCTTGTGCTGTATACCAAAGAGTTCATTCCCTCAATTATGAAGATCAGAAAGAACAACACAAACCATCACAATGATATTTTGTGGTTGCAGCGGGATCCAACTTTCCCCAAATCTTACGGAGCAGGAATAGGCTGTTCCATTGGGTCGGAGAAACTCTCTGCTCTGATGAATTTGATATATAAATATATAATTGATACTATATTTTTTGGTACCGAAAGACTTTTTAATTGAACCCGATAAAATCAACTTCAAAAACTTTAATTAAACCGAACCTGAACCGGTTTTGACTATGAAACCGAGATATATAGTGGCTTTCGGGTCCCAGTTTCTTTGGGTCCTAGTATATGAGATCGGATTGGCTTCCTTGCGCTTACATCGAGTGACAAAACCAAGACATATTATTTCCTATTGCGTAAGAAGACATAGTTATTTTTTTTGGTATGAGGTAGATATTTCAAATATTAAAGCCAGTAATTCACTTTGGTTTACTCAAGTCACGTCTATGACCTGTCTGATTCACTTCTGTGCCTTTTTTTTAATCTCGCATACCGATCATTGTTCCATATTTATGTGCTTTTTGCTTGAAAGGGTCACGAACTCTTTTGGACAAATAGACTACTACTGTTTATCTTAAAGACTGTTGTTTCCATTGTACACTACCAAAGAGTTTCAACAACTTCTTTCTTGTTTTCTGAACTTTTTTTTTTGTTGTTCTTATATTTCGAAAGAAAGAAGAAATGAAAGAGCATAGTCATATGAAAGAATCTTGTATTAGTATATGTATGTTAACATTTATATCTCCTATTTGTACAAAAATTTGTGGGCACAATGACTTATTAGATGTTAAGGATTGAAACTCTGTATTTGATTAATGATTTAGAGAGTGACTCAATTCCATCTTCAAGATCTTGAATGCATGACTCTAAGTTCTGCACATCCTCCATCTGCAACGACTTTTCGGATTGGAACTCAGAATCGATCCTTGTGAATTCATTTGCTTCTGCTTCACATGTAACTTTGTTTTGGCTCATCATCTTTGAGACCAATGACCATTTCCCACAAGCCTTTGATCCGGACATGAAGCTAAACAGAGATTCAAACAGAGCCATTGTTACAGCTTCTGCTCTTCCAAATACAACCAAAGATGCATTGGTGGAATCTTTGCTTTGGCACACTTTCAAACTCTTGATTACTTTTTGGAGTGATTTCTTGAGGAACTTTCTTGAGACTAAGTATTTCTTGACCTCTCCGGATAGATCTCCAGGCTTTCTTCGTAGAATAGATTGGATCTCCATGAGACCTTCTTTCATCTGTGAAATCGCATCCTTGGCTATATTGCACAAATCTAAGATCCTGAGAGATCCATCAAGAAGTTTCTCAATCTGATCTTGAGATAAAGCTAGGTTGGTGACAGACAAGCGAATCATCTTTTCAAGAGAATCATGTAAATCTTGAAGGTTGCTAAGTCTCTGGCAGATAGAAGATGAAGAGGCTGAATCAGAAGATCTCAATCTGGTCAATTGCTCATCGACATGAGCGGCTTGAGGGTGTTGTCTCGAAGGGTAGCTGTTAGATCGAACATGGAAGGAGACTGCCATTTTTGTTGAGCTTTTCTTCTTTGTTTTGAGAAGGCTTAAAGAGCTAAAAGATGTATTGTTCTGCTTTCATAATCTCTTTGGTCATCTCATATATACACCTTTGAGTGGGGAGAGACAAGAGGAATCTCAAAGCTGGCTCAGATTTAAATCATAAAATCCTATGTTTGTGCAATGTCTCCCTCCAACCACTTATCTCAATGCATAAACAATAAGAAAAAAGATATGATTAAGATATGGATTCTCATATAAAATGCAAAATAATCTTATAAAGAATGCAACCGCACGAGCGACTCTGCACTTACACGTCTAGTTTTCATTAGAAAATGCAGAACCAGCTTGGCTTTTGTCTCCTTGGTAGCAAGATCCTTATTCCTCGATTTTGACATGTGAACTATCATACTCACTACAACTTGTGATTTTGTTTTTATTCTATCATATTTGTTGTTTCCCAACACACCAACATTTTTCAGACTTATTATTGTAACAACGTGTGTATTTCAGAGATGCCTTTATAAAAATACATATAAAGTTCAGTGGCCTAAGCTGTTAAACACACATAGTTAAATATTGCAAATTATGTTTATCCTTGACATTTAAACTTGTTTTTGTTCATAAGCTTTTGAACAGAGAAGAAAACAGAGCAATTGCAAGTGCTTCTGCTTCTCTGTAATTACACAACCAAGTGATTCATCATCCATGTTCTCTTTATTCTAGAAAACCTTAAACGACTTGATTACTTTTTGGATTTTTTTATATATATAGAAGCCTTTGTCTCTTGAATACAAGAAAAGGCCATTACAAGAAAAGACAACTACTTCTTCTGCATTCATCGCTTTTGCAGTCCATTCATATATACAATCAAAACTGGAAGACCTCATGAAATTTTTTCTTATTAATGACTATTAGCGATGTTTATGAATTTCCCCCCTCCATAAACATATGATGTGATTCACATTCAAAAACAAAATGCAAAATACGATTTGAATATAAAACAAGAAATGAATGTGCACGACGGATTCTGCACCTTATTGGCATAGTTTAAGGCAAATCCAGAAAGGCTTGTCTCCTTGGAGTTGATGGTAACAACACCATGATATTAGTATATTACAGTTCATGACACAACTACAAGAGCCTCATAAATACTTGAAACAAATCAAATTTTGCAGTGTAGGAGGCAGACAATATCTAATACATTGATGTATCCACGAGTGGTACTAATATCATATTCTTTATGGAGACAAGCCTTGCTGGTAGTGCATGTTACTACACCAATAAGATGCAGAATCGTAGATAATCCATGTGATCATATATATTGCTTTTGTACGTTGGATGATGCGTTATGGTGAGTAGTTGGAGGGAGACATTGCACAAACATCGGTTTCTATTATTCAGATTTGAACAACCATAAGATTCCTTCCTTAAACGATGTATATATGTCTAGACCGGAGAGCCATTGAAGACAGAACAAACATCTAAGCATTTTCTTCATCTCAAAAACAGAGAAAGAAAGCTCAAACAAAAAAAATGGCAGTCTCCTTCCATGTTCGATCTAGCAGCTACCCTTCAAGGCAACACCCTCAAGCCGCTCATGTCGATGAGCAATTAACCCGATTGAGATCTTCTGGGACAGCTTCTTCATCTTCTATCTGCCAGAGACTTAGCAACCTTCAAGACTTACATGATTCTCTTGAAAAGATGATTCGCTTATCTGTCACCAACCAGGCTTTATCTCAAGATCAGATTGAGAAGCTTCTTGATGGATCCATCAAAATCTTGGACCTATGCAGCATTTCTAAGGATGGTTTGTCGCAAATGAAAGAGAGTCTCAAGGAGATCCAATCGATTGTAAGAAGAAAGCGTGGAGATCTATCCGCTGAGGTCAAGAAATACTTAGCCTCAAGAAAGTTTCTCAAGAAATCATTCGAAAAAGTACTCAAGAGTTTAAAAACAAGCCAAAACAAAAACGACGCTTTGGCTGTGTTTGGAGAAGCAGAAACTGTAACAATTGCTTTGTTTGAAAGTCTATTTAGCTTCATGTCCGGATCAAAGGCTTGTGGAAAATGGTCACTGGTCTCAAAGATGATGAGCCAAAGCAAAGGTACATGTGAAGCTGAAGCAAATGAATTCACAAGAGTAGACATGGAGTTCCAATCCGAAAAGTCGTTACAAATGGAGGATGTGCAGAACTTAGAAATATGCATTCAAGATCTTGAAGATGGGATTGGGTCACTCTCTAAATCATTGATCAAATACAGAGTCTCTATTCTTAACATCTAATAAATCATTGTACCCACAAATTTTTTGTACATATAGAATACGTAAATGTTAACTAACACAAAACTAATACAACATTCTTTGAAACATTTAAGTTCTACCATTTCTTCTTTCTTTCTCAACATAAGAACTCAAAAATTCCAAGGAACAAGAATTTTACAACTTTTATGGTTGCAATTGTTACATATTTTATTATATTGATAATTGGAAAAAATTACTTTATGGTATGAAATTCTAGTATCGTATGCTTCAATGAGACAATGGGTTTGCTACTTTGCTTGCATGTGTCAACTAGTGGACTTGTTACTTTCGCACCAAGAAACGATTTGCTCTGTTTTAATTGTCATGACGATTTGGGCCTATAATTAATTCAGGCCCATAAATTAAACAACCCCAAAATGGTCAAAATCAATTCATCTTCTTCGTGATGATCGTAATCACCAACCAGTGACCTAACAATGGCCGTTCCTCCATTATTCTTCCTCCTCACACTCCTCTCTCTCCCTTCTCTTCTTATCTCCGCCGGTGCTTCCAATGCCTATCCTTCTATTCCCGGAACCGCTCCTATCGACGGAGGTTTCACCGATGAACTTAAACCCATTCGCCGTGAAGTCTACGGGAATGGCAAAATCTATGACATCAGTCACCGTTACACTCCGGAGATGCCGTCGTGGGACTCATCGGAAGGAATCGGACGGTTCCTATGGTTAGCTGCGAGTATGAAGAACGGATCTCTTGCTAATAACTCTGAAATGAAGATTCCCACGCACACTGGTACTCATGTTGATTCACCTGGTCACGTCTATGACAAGTATTACGATGCTGGCTTTGATGTTGACTCGCTTGATCTTCAAGTCCTCAATGGTATGATCTACAAATCCATTTTTTTTTTTTTCATTTTTGTATTATCTCTCAATTTGGTGAAGGATTTGGATTTTGCTTGTAGGTCTTGCGTTGTTGGTTGATGTTCCAAAGGATAAGAACATTACTGGTAAGTTGCGACTTTGATTGATTAGATTGATTGACTTCATAGTTTTGTGTGAGGTAGTGATTAGAAGACAGTGATGAGTGCTAATAAGAAGTTTGTGTTTAGGCGATGATCTTGTTCTTTGTATTGATTTGATTGTGTAGCTGAAGTGATGAAATCTCTTCACATTCCAAAAGGAGTTAGTCGTGTGCTTTTCAGAACATTGAACACTGACAGGTAGTATTGATTCTAGAACTTACCAGTAATAAGCTTTTGAGTTTCTGAAATGAGTGAAAACGTTTCAGGCGTCTTATGTTCAAGAAAGAATTTGATACAAGCTATGTCGGATTCATGAAGGATGGTGCGCAATGGTTGGTAGACAACACAGACATCAAACTTGTTGGTAATGAAGATTTCTGTTCTCCTTGTTTATATGAAGATTTGATTTTTTGACTTAGAATTGTTGGTTGTGTATTGGTGAAGTGATCTCTAAGCTGAGTTTTGGTGTATCAATGTCAAAATATAGGGATTGATTATCTATCAGTAGCTGCATATGATGATCTTATTCCATCCCACCTAGTATTCCTAAAAGACCGGGTAAGCAAGCATTATTGTCCTTAAGTCTTGCTAACTAGATGAATCCAAAACAGTGTAGATTTGATATTGATGGTTGAGAAAATCATAAAACCTTGACAGGAGACTATACTCGTGGAGGGGTTGAAGCTGGATGGTGTGAAGGCAGGACTCTACTCTGTCCATTGCTTACCTCTAAGACTGGTTGGAGCAGAAGGGTCTCCAATTCGTTGCATCCTCATCGATTGATTCTCTCCCATCACAAACCTGCCAAATCCGAAATTGTCCGTAATCAAAAGCTTGCTTAGCTTATGAACTGAATATCAGTTTGTGCTAGATTTATGCAACCAATATGGAGATTGAAGTAGGAAGAAATAAGAGAGATGCAGAGAAGACCAAGTTGATGATAATGAAGCACCGAAGAAAAAAGATTTTTCATTTCTATGTATATGTCAATAAATAAATTAAAAATTCTCTTAATCTGTCAAGGTTGTACTAATTATCAAATAGGGAAAAGTTCATAACATATAAATCCTTGTTGAAATAGGTTTTTGTTTTCCTGATCATATTCAGATTTGGTTTTATGTCTTCAACCGTCTCTAATCTCTATAAATACAGAGGGTAATACTCGTAACCGACCGGAATCTTGCTTGCTGTCTCAACCATATATCAGTGTTTCGAGACTTGTGACAAGGAAAAATCCAACGAGTGAGGCTACTTCGGGCTCTGCAACATCAAACATTCCTAAAGATGTAACTTTAGTCTATTTCTGTCAACATATTCTTAAGATGTAACTGTTTTTGTTCTTTCAATACAACGTCCTATGATTTATGTCAATAAAATAAACAATTTCTATAGACTGCAACGAGATGAATTCCCCCATTAAGCTTATGTATTTGAAATTGAGCTTTACTAGCTTTGTGTTTACTTAAAATAAAAGGCTTTATATTCTTAAGTTGGGAATTATGATCAATAATGTTAATTGGGCTTACAAAGAATGAGAGGGAGAGGCCCATTTAAGTTATTAACAATGACAACCAATAAAAAGTCCCACATCGATTACGTGAAGAGCAAAAGCTGCGTTTATAAAGCGTTGGAGTGATCTAAGTCATTGTCCCTTCGGAGACATCCGATAAAATTGGAACGATACAGAGAAGATTAGCATGGCCCTGCGATGACACGCATAAATCGAGAAATGGTCCAAATTTTTTTTGCAAAATTTTCCACAACGATTCTTTTGGATTTCAAAATTATCCGAAAGAGAATCAGTACAATCTTGCTTACTAATGCCATGAGTCTTAACATTGATTTGGAAAGCAAAATCACTCCACTTACACCATGTTAAGTCTGAGTTTGAAGAGCAGAAGAACATGATCGATGAAAAGAGCAATTTGTATTTTCGAAACATTTGACCATTAAAACTTACAACATGTATTGCATACAAACAAACATTCAATTGTTTTCTCTCCCTATGGTTACATTACATCCCCAATCAAACAATCCAGCAACAAGTTTTTAACCGTATTTTTTCTTTCTCTTCTTCTTAAAAAGAATTCTTGAAGCTCATCAAATTTTACAACAAGATGTAACACTTTGTGTCTCAAGAATCAAGATCCTCTGCCGCCTCGTTGTCTCTTTTCTTCGAGCTGAGCTGCTTCGTTCAACATATCGGCTGCGTCTGTGTTCATGTTCAGCTTCGCTAATGCCACAGACTGCATGTAGAAAGCTGTTGGCCAATCCGGATACACACACTGCGCTTGCATTGCGTCGCGTAGTGCTGCATCTGGTTGATCGCATAGTAAGTAGCATAGACTTCGCCGACCAAATACAGTTGGAGATACCATTGTTCCAACGTCAATGAACTGTCCACAGAAGCAATGTATGTAACCATATGAGTTCTACTATATCCAGATAAACAAAATTTTTTTGGCAAATCTGGCTTTAACCATAACCAAAAATCCGATACTAATACTGAGCGGAAATGTAAGAAGAAGTAGCCAGAAATCAAGACCTGTGAGTAACAGTCGATGGCTGTTTTGAAATCTTTCTCGCGGAAAGATTGATCACCGCGTTTCCGTGCATCAAGCATATCTTTCATTTGTTGAGTCCATTCTTGGAATGATAACTGAAATCCATAGATAAACCCCAAAAGTTAGTCAAGACTCTTTTTAAAGCATTTTAGCAATTGAAACCAAAACTACCATTTGATTACCTCGTTTGTGCCCTCGTCGTCTCTGTAATGTGTCATGACCAAAATCTGATGAATAGCTGTGAGATCCATTCTTGAGCAGGCCTCACCTAATGGCGAAAGTGGTCTCTGTGGAGTCGAAGGTGCCTCCTCTTGCTTCTTTATTCCAAGCATCACATAAGATGGAACCTGTACCCAAAATATTTAACACTTAAAAGACGAAATTTAAGAACTCGGTCAAGATTGGGAGTTTCAAGATGTCTAGCTTACGTCTGATTTAGTTTGCAATGGTGCAAGTGTTGCAACAAGATCTTTTGTATTTGGTCTCTCTCGAGGCTCATATTGTAAACATTGAGAGGCGAGTTCGACCACTACAGTAGCCTCTTCTGTTGAGAACTTTCCTTCGAGGTGTGAATCCATCAACAGAATAATATTCTTGCCTCGTATCATATCGAGAGCCTAGAGAAGAAGATAATACCACAAATCTTATTCAATTGATACTATATGACATGGACATTTATCAAGATTAAATATGCAAGAACCAAGAATCACTAATACCTTGCCCATAATACATATTGAGAGCTAAATCTGATAGACAGTGGTTAAAGAACAAGAGCGTGGCACATATCTTAGCTAATTTCAAGAGAGATGATGACAGAGCAGTATTATACAGTTTCTAGAAACCATGGTCAATGACCTACTACGAGAGCTTCACATAACTTAAAACAAAAGCATGACCAATGAGAAGATAATTTCACCAAAACACATATTAGTAGTAGTACAATTCATCCTACTAAAACATAAAGATAGGAACTTACATGGCTTGGAGGGATGTGTTTTCCGCTAAGCAAATCCAGAAGGACAGTTCCAAAGCTATACGTAACACTTTCAGGTGTCACTCTTCCTGCAACACAAAATTTATCACACTGAGATCCATCTTTGCTTCAAGAAGTTTCAGTGCAAAAACTATAAATTTGAGTTTTATGTTGATTGTATAATAATCTATAGAGTATAAACAAGTTGCTTTACCATTTCTTAGATATTCAGGTGGTGTATAAGCTAAATTTGTGCTATAACTTTTACCATCCCTACTGTTCTTCATCAAGCCAAAACATGAGAGACGAGGATCACCATCCTACCATATTCATTCCAATATACTTGTTAGGCACCGCAACGAGACAGGGCATCTCTTAAACACGAAATAAATAACTCTTGAGAAGAAAATAATAATACCTCATCAAAGAGAACCCTATAAGCATTCAAATCATGGTACAATGGACGACCCTCAGTACTACAATAATCCAAAGCCTCAGCTATGTAATATCCTACTCGCAACCTCATAGCCCACTCAATTGTCTGATTTTCCCCTGTGAATAACCAAAACAACAACAAGATAAGAAACAAAAATTCACCTTTTAAGACATTATAATTCACCTAAAGTAGTCTCTTTTCATCCATCTAACATAAACCATAAATGCAAGCTCCTAATATCAGCAAACATTACTAAAGTTCCCAGCTTTAGACAAGAGGCAATAAAAGAAGGAGAAAAAGCATACAATGGAACAAATGCTTAGCAAGAGTATCATTAGGCATGAACTCAGCAACAAGAAGCCTCTCATCTCCATCACAACAATATCCAATCAAATTCGCTAATCGATTATGCCTCAATTTCCCCACACCCCATGCTTCTTCCTGAAACAAATTGAAGAAACAAAACAAAACAGATTTCAGAAAACAAATATTCAATCAAATTAAAAGGTTCTGTTTTTTTTTTTAGCTTACCGCAAATTGTTTAGGCTCAGGCCAAGCCATCTTAGTAAACTTCTTGACAGCGATCCAACGACGGTTCTGAAGTCGGCCTTTGTAGACAAGATTTGGGGCTTTCTCACCACTTTCTGATACGATGTTGTCTGAGCTAAAGTTGTTTGTAGCTGCTTTAAGGTCAGCGAAAGAGAACTCAGAGAAAGATGGGATTCCTCCTCCTCCTCCTCCGCCGCCTACACCACTAGCTCCGCCGCTTCCGCCGTTATCAGCCGTCGTAGCTCCGCCGTGATTGTTTTGAGATAGTGGTTGCGGCTGAACTCCATCTTTCCCAAGTGGGTTATCGCCGGAAAACAAGGATTGACAACAACCCATCAAACTCTTTTTCCTTACCCAAGTCGGAAAGTGTTTCTCTTTCGCTCCTTGTAAGAGAGAGAAAGAGTTGATAGTGGTCGAAACAAATATAAAAATCCAATTTTTATTTCTTCTTTTTTCTTTTCAATTCTTCTGTTTTGACTCCTGAGGTAAGTTTCTGTGACATTGTCTCCTTCTTGTCAATATGGTACCACTAATATTAGATTATTAAAATTCAAAGATTAACACTTTGATTATAATTATGAAGTCGAATTATGTTTTATTTTAAAACAATGGATTTGAAAACTGCAGAGCCAAAAAAAAACAGAAGAAGCCAACTTCTTTTGTATACTACGATACTATAATACAATAAATTGATTCCGATGTCCAATGATTTAAAACATTGTGGTACCAAAAGAGATTTTGGAAAATCACATTATTGACAGCTCAAATTGTTTGTGAATGGAGTGACTTATCATCAACCATTCCTACTTTTGCTTTCTCGATTTTTTTCTTATTTATTCAACGAACATTCCCATTTCAACCCAAAGTTTTTTGTTTTGTTTTTCTTATAAATATTAAGTACCTAGCAACTTATTTCAAAAGGTAATTCGTACTTTGTGTATAAATGTAAAGAGAAGCGTGTGAAGAAAATATGAAGTTTTAGAAGTTGACTTTGTAACCTTGTGATATTTTGGATTTATGTGTTCTTTTGCATTATCGCATGCACTTGGTTTATTTTTCTGAATTATTGACGTGCCTTCTAAATAGAGTAGAAGTGAATATCAATTTTCTTAATGGATTTGACAGACTGACATATTTCTTTCCGTTTGAGTTCTGATTATCTTGTTTACCAAAAATGATTATTTCTTTGTGTTATTCCTAGAAATAAACTGGAATCAAATCTCTTGGAATTAACCTTATTTTAAGAAGTTTACTCTCAAGGCAGAAATCTTTCTAAACCATAAAAGACAGTTTATTTGCCTTTGGAACTATGTATTATTTGGAACCTAAGACAAATATGGCTAAATGTTATAAATTCTTTAAAATATGATTTTGCTAATTTAGAACCTCATATTAGAGATTACCAAATTTGAACTAGATGTAGTTACGCGGTACTTTTTTTAATAAAGACGGCTAGCCTAGTACTACAAAACATGGTCAAAATATGGATTAAGCTTCCAAACTTTCAACGGTTTACTTGTATATATTTTATTAATTATAGATAGATTATGTGGATATAACACCAAAATCCTACAGAAAATACACCGTAAAATTATCAAACATTTGTACTTTCATTTTAATTTAGTTTGGAAACCTAGAAATACTATTTTTCAACATTAAAATCAATTATTACATTATATACACATTACTATTAAACGATAAGTTGATATTTATCTTAAAATAATTTGATTGAGAAAATAATATAATAGTATCATTTAAAAAATGATCAAAGGTTTGGAAAAAAAAAACTGCAAAATCTTAATGAATAAACTCCAATGACCACCCAAAAGGACAATAATTGGTATATTCTCAATTTAGATGTATGGAAATGAAAAGTATGCTTGCTATTTGTAATACCCATCACATATAGCTTTGGGGAAAACAGAGCTTTAAGCTTTCAAGAACACAAGAGCTGTCTCTTTGTGTAGAAAAGGCAAAGAGTGAAGTGATCCGATGATTCTCCAGAGTAATTGGCTTTTCTTATATGATTAGATGCTCAAGCACTATCTCTACTTATATTTTAATACTAAATAAGTACTGATTATTTAACCTTTGGTTGGATCGCAATAATAACTTCTGGCACTTATTCTCTGCATGTTATTAACTTTATTTCATTTTATTATTACTAATAAAGAGAAACAAAAAAAAAAGATTGACACATGAGACGTCAAGTTCACGCTATTCATGTTAGGCACGGCAGCTTCAAGACGAGAACTATTGGCGCATGGACTAGTCGAGATTACTCTTGAGACCACTGGGTTTAAATATTGTTATAGTTTCACACGAATCATTGATGTTTGAAGCTGGCCAGAGGCCAGGCTAATGATTGGAAATAGTTCGCTAATCATGTTAGGCACGGCAGCTTCAAGAACCGAGAACTATTGGCGCAGGTATAGTCGAGATTACTCTTGAGACGATTGGGTTTAAATATTATTATAGTTTCACGAGAATCATTAATGTTTGAAGTGGTCAGTGGCCAGGCTAATGATTGGAAATAGTACTTCTCTATTTTATCGTACTATAGTTATCTAGCTAAGCCTAGTATCTTGTTGGCCATGCATAATTGGATATCATGAAACACTAACTTTTAACGAATATCTCTTTCACGTAAATCGTTCACTACTTTTATCTCCGATCTACATAACATGGTTTTTTAAGAGCCAACACGAGAACGATGAGGCAAAACATAAAACTTCGCATGTTAAATATCAGTATTTATTTGATAACTAATTAGATTAGTTTATAATGCTGCGTACGTTATATAGTTTCTGCAAATAGTTCGGTAAAAAGTAAAAACAGAAGGCGACCAGTATGATTTGAAAATCATGGATGTGATTTATTTACTTTGCAATGGTACAAAATTATCGTTTACGAAAAGTTGGAAAGAGACGTGTGATGTGATCACTCCGAGACGTGAAAGAACAGAAGTTTTGTGAGTTTTATTTTTGGAGTTTCAGAGTTAATTGTAAAAATCTCATGTTGCAGTTTTGTGCGGAATGTATCAATACTATCCAAATGAACAACAAAGGCAAGGGAAGAAAAGTAAGTTCGTTTGGATTTACTAAAGTAATCGATGAGAACAAGATTCTTATGGATGATCCTTGTTCTGCCACATTGTATTTTGGAACTTGTCCATTGTGATTGCGATTCTTTTGAATAGTATGAAATTTTCCAAATCTAATAAGATTCGAATTGGTTTTTCTGTTTTGTCTTAGAATATAAACCGAACTTTACTCCACACTAAAAGTCAGTCCATTTGCTCAAGAACAAAGCATATTTGGACAGAGAAATAATACACCGAGATCAAAAAAAAAAAAAAAA
>Ga0041059_1000187_pt1 | contig 40128 bp, 24 predicted proteins | sample AraColnosormetaG_FD_56232 | JGI IMG/M metagenome (GOLD analysis project Ga0041059, IMG submission 56232) | Arabidopsis roots microbial communities from North Carolina, USA - Col MF nosort | ecosystem: Host-associated > Plants > Roots > Unclassified | place: USA: North Carolina | collected...
TTTTTTTTTTTTTTTTTTTTGGCAAATGGTCCATATGAAAATGTTAGTTTCAGTGAGCGTTTGGGAAAAGTCTTATCTTTGGAAGTAAATCCCTATAAGTTAATTAGAAATGTTTGTTTACTGTCAAGCATTTAATATAAAACTCTAAAATTGGTTCACATTTTCTGGATTTCTTTCATTTTCTATATAATTACAATTAATTAAGAAAAGAAATCTATAGCATAAATATCATATATATGGAAAGGGCAAAATTCAATAGCATTTTTTTTCTTTTCTTTTTTTATAATAAAATTGAATTAGTTGGTTCGACAAGTACCAGTTGTATTCTTTTTTCTGTTGTAACTATATTTCCTTTTTATGTATTTTCTCATAAATTGTATAATGTACACCTGTTGAATAATAACTAGTTTTCATAGCTTAATTTCGACACTTGTCAATTCTTGATGATAAGAACAACTGGTTTTGTACTATAAAATGCATCGAAACTTCTTGTAATAAGACATATACAACTTCAACATACACATAATCTCTCACTTAAAAATATCTCTCTCTCTCTCTCTACAAAATCAATTCCAATGTTGGTGGGAAAGATAAGTGGATATGAAGATAATACTCGCTCTTTGGAGCGAGAAACATCTGAAATCACTTCTCTTCTCAGCCAATTTCCGGGGAATACTAATGTCCTTGTTGTTGACACCAATTTCACCACTCTACTCAACATGAAACAAATCATGAAACAATACGCTTATCAAGGTGAGTCACTCTCTCTCTCTCTCTCTAACTATGAGGATTTAGAGAGTTGTTAGGGTTAGGGTTTATAACAGTTTTCTTTTCTTTTGTGTTTTAGTGTCTATTGAGACAGATGCAGAAAAAGCTCTTGCGTTTTTGACAAGCTGCAAACATGAAATCAATATTGTGATTTGGGATTTTCATATGCCTGGAATTGATGGACTTCAAGCTCTCAAGAGCATTACTTCAAAGTTGGATTTACCTGTAGTGAGTATGTGAATCTCAAACTCTCTTTTTTACTTTTAAAACTAAATTAAACCAAATTTGTTTTTACTAAAGAAAAATAACACAATCTATTTCATATTTGTGTAGTTATGTCTGATGATAATCAAACGGAATCTGTGATGAAAGCAACATTTTACGGTGCTTGTGACTATGTTGTGAAACCGGTTAAAGAAGAGGTAATGGCCAATATATGGCAACACATTGTACGGAAGAGGCTGATCTTTAAACCGGATGTTGCTCCACCGGTTCAATCAGATCCGGCTCGCTCTGACCGTTTAGACCAAGTCAAAGCTGATTTCAAGATCGTAGAAGATGAACCAATAATCAATGAGACACCGCTGATCACATGGACCGAAGAAATTCAACCGGTTCAGTCAGATCTGGTTCAAGCCAACAAGTTCGACCAAGTGAATGGCTATTCCCCAATCATGAACCAAGATAACATGTTCAACAAAGCACCACCTAAACCGCGAATGACGTGGACAGAAGTTATTCAACCGGTTCAATCAAATCTGGTTCAAACAAAAGAGTTCGGCCAACTCAATGACTATTCCCAAATCATGAACCAAGATAGCATGTACAACAAAGCAGCAACCAAACCACAATTGACGTGGACCGAAGAAATTCAACCGGTTCAATCAGGTCTGGTTCAAGCCAACGAGTTCAGCAAAGTGAATGGATATTCCCAAAGCATGAACCAAGATAGCATGTTCAACAAATCAGCAACCAACCCGCGATTGACATGGAACGAATTACTTCAACCGGTTCAATCAGATCTGGTTCAATCCAATGAGTTTAGCCAATTCAGTGACTATTCTCAAATCATGAACGAAGATAACATGTTCAACAAAGCAGCAAAGAAACCGCGGATGACATGGAGTGAAGTATTTCAACCGGTTCAATCACATCTGGTTCCGACTGACGGTTTAGACCGAGACCACTTTGATTCCATAACCATAAACGGAGGTAACGGCATACAAAACATGGAAAAGAAACAAGGAAAAAAACCACGGAAGCCGCGGATGACGTGGACCGAAGAGCTTCACCAAAAATTTCTGGAAGCCATCGAAATAATTGGTGGTATCGAAAGTAATCAAACTTTTCTTTAATCTCTAGCTAACTCTTTCATTAATCTCTTGATTAATGTTGGTTCTTATGTAATTATTTTTGGATTTCAAAATGCAGAAGCTAACCCAAAGGTACTTGTCGAATGCTTGCAAGAAATGAGGATAGAAGGAATTACTAGAAGCAATGTGGCAAGTCATCTTCAGGTAAAGAAAAAAACACACACGCTAAATATTGTTTCTTTCATGACAAGTATACCATTGAATTAGGTTGGTTTTTTCACATACCAATATAATACAAGTTCCAAGTCATTGAATTTGTGTTGCTGTACAGAAACACCGTATCAATCTTGAAGAAAACCAAATTCCTCAACAAACACAAGGGAATGGTTGGGCCACTGCGTATGGTACACTAGCTCCCTCTCTCCAAGGTTCAGACAATGTCAACACAACAATACCATCGTACCTTATGAATGGTCCAGCCACTTTGAACCAAATCCAGCAGAATCAATATCAAAATGGTTTCTTGACAATGAACAACAACCAGATCATAACCAATCCTCCGCCTCCTTTGCCCTATTTGGACCATCATCACCAACAGCAACATCAGTCTTCTCCTCAATTTAATTACCTGATGAACAATGAAGAACTTCTTCAAGCCTCTGGCCTCTCTGCGACAGATCTTGAACTCACTTATCCAAGTTTACCATATGATCCACAAGAGTATCTAATCAATGGCTACAATTATAATTAGTCATATAGCCCTTCTCTTTACTTAAGGCAGTCTATGTATGACAAATAATATGCGACTTCCCTTGTGAGTCACAATATTGTTTCATTATTCTTTCATTTAAACTCATTATATAAACCCATTGTTCCTTTCTCATAGATTTTTTATGGAATAATAATGTTATTAACAAGAAACTGGATTCTAATTTATAATCAACGAATTGCTAATTCTCGTGAATGATTAAAATTTATAAAATTAGAGCACTTTACTAAAGACGTGTACATGATATAACATATATGCAAAAATAAATAAAAAAATTGGAATCAGGAATAGTTTTTTGGTTATTTGTTGGAATGTGAACTTTATTTATCAACAAAACTAAAGTTATTTATATATAACAAGTACATAAAAAGCATAAGCAAAAAGATTTGAAGATGGGATCCCATCATGTCCAATATAATGGGTAGAGTCTGGAGACTAGAGTCTAGAGAAGAACATATAACTTTCAAAACACAAAAACTCCCACAAGAGAAATTTCAATACATCCGGAAGAAACGGATATGGGGTTTGATCATGTCCTTAATTAGTCAAAACATTTGCAGTTCCAAAGCCAATACTATATATATAACTGAATAATGTTCGTCGATTCTACGTTTTATGTTTTTAATTGATTCAACATGTCTCAACCCTAATATTTAGCTACATATATAATGAGATTCAAACTGATGGGAGATGGAAGCTAAGATATGACAAAAGGCTACAAATGTGGTTTGAATCCAGTATTTAACAACTTTTGATCTTTAGATTTTCAGCTATATTTCTATTTAAATCAAACGTTGCATTAATTATAAAATCGATAATTTTATTTTGAATATAATTTAATATTATATTAAAAATATAGATATAATGAGATATCGTTGTTGTAGTTGCTCATTTTAACACGAGCAACCGTTGCTAAGCTTGAGGAAGAGTGGTGCACAAGGATCCTTGAGAATATATACTAGATTATTGGTTGATTCCTAGAATATCCATATAAGTACGTAGTTTTTATTTATTTTTCTAATCCTCGAAACGAATACCAAAAATGACAGATTTTAATTTGAAGGAAAAAAAAAATAGTCATATGTGAAGATTTTACTTTGGTGTTTGGTGAGTTAAAGAACTGGTTGGAACACTCTAAACACTAGCTTGCATAAAATAAAATAAAAGGTAACAGATAAGTTTTTGATCTAACGAGATGATAATAGACAAAAATAGCACAAATGTTCTTGGTACAAGAAGAAATAGAAAGAGATTGGCGTATTACTCTTGAGCACTATACAAACATGACCAATTCGGAAATTAATATTTGAGATCCTATTCAAAAAAAAATTAAAGTTCTATTTTTAATACATGAAATTATATCTTAAGCATAGAACATGACCAAAGGGTGAGTTAAAGAAAAAAGAACTCATATTCATTACCAAAAATCAATGTAAATTAAACGAAAATGATAATGTGATTATATAATATAGAGAAGAAATTGTGGTGAAAGATATTAGAAAAGAACATAATATTTCTCACCACAAAATCTTTCTCTTTGTTATATAATCATTATGATGATGTCTTCTTACAAAGGGCCTAAAGAAAAAAGTGGAGATTTATACAAATATTTTATATGACAATGCATGTAGAAGGGCAGTCGTGTGTACATGACCCATCTCGGTGAAAGCAAAGTGTAATGTAAAGTTTAAAATTTAGGATCAAATCCCGACAAACCTAAAGCATTAAAACTCTCTTGTTTCGTATATTATAAAGTTATTTCTTTTGTGTGATCGCGTAACTATGTTTGATATCAAAAGTACATGAGAGAAGTTAACGGTTCTTGTAATTAACCTTGTTTCGAAAAAACATATAACAATTCAGAAATTGGTATGGTTGTGAATTTTATGGAAAGGCAGAGTCGTTATGGTGACAGGAGAAACCAAATTATGTAGAATTTTTTTGTTTCTTCTAAAAGTTAAAAGGGTAATTATAAGATCTATGAGTTATAGAGAAATTAAAAGATTTAAGAAATGAGGAGATCTCAAAAATGAAACAAAAAGAAAAACATCTTAGAACAAACAATGAAAATCCAAAAAACGAAAAAGTTCAAATCTTAAAGATAAAAGAAGGAAAACAAGATCAACAAGTACTATTCTAAGTATGTGGTCATGTTCTTTTGAAAGTATTTTTCAACAAGTTGATCGCTACTTATATGTATGTATGTCAATTACAGAAAACATGTGGTTATGTGAGATGCAAAATCTTTATGACGATTCTCGACTACGATGGAGGTAATAAATCCGAGGATTTAGCTTGTCACGGCGCATCAAAATAGAAGTTAAATACTTATTATGGCTTTACTACATTATCACTGATTAAAATAATTGAAAGTGCAAATTAAAAAAAGAGATAAAAGAAGAAGGATCACATACTTGTTCTCTTTTGGTGGGCTAATTGTTGTCCACAAATTTCGTTAGCACTATAGCTCCAAAGTCTTTTAATCAATATAATCATTTTATCAGGTAAATAATTTTTAATTGAAAAAGGGTATGCATACTAGCTTAGTAATCAAAATTTGCTGACAAATATAATCTTGGTTAAAAGTGAAATGCATTATTCCGACCTCCACTTACTACATGATATATATGCTGTATATGCATTTAAATATTACTTTTCTTAGAAGTTTATCCCTATACTTAAATGATTTATTCAAAATTACACACTAATACTAACAAAAAACGAACTGTAGAAGTCCTTGTTCTGTTCCATTGTTCCACTAACTCCACATAGTTAACTTTTAAATATGAACAAGTTTAGTCAAAGCTTCAGTATTTTTCATGTGAAGAAAGACTTACTTCCAATTTTATTTTTTTGCAAGATTTAACTCTAATTTGGATTGGAACTTTTATAAAAATTCTAAGAGTTTCTTTATCATATAAACTGATGATAAGAAAATTAGTTTGTTATCGAAAAGAGAATACTTTATTTATTTGTTATCAGCTTATAACGTATTGAATCCGGAAAGGAAAAGAGAAAAACACCCAAAAAATAAATTCATAGAAAACTTTAGAAGAATTAAACATTTAAATAAAACGATCATGAAACAAATAAAAAAGCGCATTAAGAACTAAGAAACATGGGACTTGGTGTTAAGGTTGGGGAAATTTAGGGGAAGAAAGCGACAAAGTTCATATCCAAACGTATAAATTTATAAACGTTCCTTTTTCTTGAAAGGTATAGAAGAAATAAACAAATGCCGACCAAGAACATGAAACAAATAAACAAACAACAGAACCATTTATATGAAGACATTTAGATACTTCGAAATACCAAAACAGATTTTGCAATATATTACCCGTAAAGAGAAAATAGTTTAGTAAGCATAGGAAAAGTCAAAAAGATCTTATGATCTGATATTTTTCCCTACATTTCGTAAATCATATAAAGTTAGGGAAGATCTTATGATCGTAAATCATATCAGAGGATCGGGCTATATATATACTTAAAAATAAACTTTCAAAAGCATAAAAACTCTCTAAAATTTCGTGAAAAACAAGTTTTTTAGGTAGATAAAAATATTTTGGTCTAAAAATTGGCAAAATCATAACTAAAAGAGACCGTTGGTTTTTACAAATAGCTAAAATAATGTATAAATTGCATGTCATTTTAAGAGATAACATGCATGTCATATTAAAATAGCGTGTTTTGCAAATAAATATTATCGCATACTTATTTTCTCAATTTTGATTCAAAATTTTAGAAGCTCAACAATGAAAAGGTAACTAGAAGGAGCAACAAATTCAAATATCTATTTGGTTAAGTAGCAATAAATCAAAATAGTAGAAGGATGTAGTAATTTTTCTTATGAAGTCTCCAAACATTTATACTTTTAAAATCGAGTTAAACTATGATGCAACATATTCAAATATATTTGGTTAAGTAGCAAACAATAGAAATAGTGAAAGGAGCTAGCCTTTATTTTTATGAAGTATACCAAAAATTAAAATGTTAAAATCGAAATTACCACCCAACCATTCTCTAAATTTTTTAAGTAAAGTGAACTATTAAGCAACAAAACATATACACATGGAAAGAGCAAAGAAATATTAATGCTAAAGCAAAAAGACTACTACTTTACACACCACATATTGTCGGCAAAGCATTAAACTGCGAGGAAGATACAACAAAATCTTCCTCTTCTTGATAAAAAAAACAACAAAAATCTAAAGTAAATAAAATAAACTTCAATCACTGAATAATGGAAATCAAATAAAATCCAGCTTATCAAGAATCAACACAAGACAATAAAACAAAGTTTTCCAATTTAAAGTGAGACAAAAAGTAATGATAGAAAATTCAATGTTGGAAAAGTGAGAGTCCCTACACAAGCATCTTGTGGTTGGAGAGGTATGGGCCAAATGGCACAATAAGCACTCAATGATTCATGAATTTGGATAAGCTTTATGGGTCCCAAATTCTCTCAAGACTCACTTGAAAAAAAAAAAGAAGAAAATGCACTTTCTTGAACAGAATTATTAGACTCCAATTATAAAATTCTCAGTCCCCACTCAGTAACCAGTAAGCATCTCAAGTTGTATATAAGACCACATTGAATTCCTCTAGACCTTAAGAAGCAATAACCAAACAAAGCCAAGCAAAGCAGAGAGAAGAGACCAAAGCTTTTTCAAAGACTAAAAAAATGGCTGCAAATGAATTAGCTTCTTCTTCAGTTCAAGCCTTCCAAGAGCAATCCCTTGGCGGTTTTGTCTCTAGAAAGCTGCTTCTGCACAACCCATTTGACCACAACACTCAAAGAGCCTTTGCAGTTGCACCATCTCCTCTCATAACCCATGAGAACAACCTCAGTGGAAATGTTCTGATGCTTCTCTCAGTCCTCATCTGTGGCATCATCTGTTGCCTCGGGTTACATTACATCATTCGTTGTGCATTCAGACGTACTTCAAGTTTCATGATCTCTGAGCCTATAGCCGGTCTTTCAACACCATGCGGTTCATCAAACAAAGGAATCAATAAGAAAGCTCTTAGAATGTTCCCAGTTGTGAGTTACTCACCTGAGATGAACTTGCCGGGGCTTGGCGAAGAGTGTGTCATTTGTTTGTCAGATTTTGTTTCCGGTGAACAGATTAGGATGCTACCTAAGTGCCACCATGGGTTCCATGTTCGTTGCATAGACAAGTGGCTTCAACAACATTTGACTTGTCCAAAATGCAGACACTGTCTGGTTGAGACATGCCAAAAGATCTTAGGTGACTTCAGTCAAGCTGATCAAGTGGCAGCAACACCAACAGCGAGCGTAATTGTCAGGATTGCTCCTCTGGAACCTGAAGGAAGAGTAAACATTTTAAGAGAAAGCAGCTAGATGCCAAGAGAGGCAGAAACCATCAAAAATCAAAATTCGTGATTTAGTTAGATAGGAGATTTTTGATCTGAGCTTAGTTCATGTCTTTAGCTATAGAAGGATACCTCAATGTTTTTTTATGTCTTTCTTTTTTGCCTGTAGCACAAAGTGTATACAGATTACAGAGAGAATATATGCCACTTTTAAGTAATATTTCACGACTTCATCAAACTTCTTTTTGAGAAAGTAAAATTTTCAATGGAATGTAAACTACATTAAGAATCATCTATTACCAGAGTGTGATATATTTCTATGTGTCACAATCACTACACAGAATTACACATTCAGTAGACAGAACAAATGGTTTCCAGTAATGAATGGCAAGGTTTGTGTGAAGTAGTGTTTAGACAACTAGATGCATATACGGTGCAGATCTGATCTCATGTATGCTTGATAGTGACATATGGACGAAGTTCGTGAAGAAAAAATGTATTTATCCACTTGTCTCAACCCACTTAAAACACTATCGATCAATCAACACATGAGTCATCAAGATAAGAAATACCAGAGGATTCTTCATTGCAATGATAAATAAATCAACTTTGCCATAGGAAAGTGATATGGAACCAACCAACCCATGATAAGGAAAACCAACCGATCTAAGTATATAGGTAATTCCTAAAAGCTAGTTTGGGGATGCATAGTCATTTAAGATTATCAACCTCCAGTCAAGTAATAAACCCATCCTATGGGATATAGCCTTGACACCAGACATAGCTATGCCATGATATACTATCAAAGATGTAGAATTGATTTGTAAGAACCGTCCTGGTCGAGAAAACCCATTTCCACAAGATCACACACCAAAATCTTAAAGTGAGGATAAATCTACCAACATCAAACCAAACAGTGGAAGGTTCAAGTTAAAATGACGGTTGATGCCTCAAAATTTACTCATCCTACATCTTATCAAATAGGTATATCAGATTGTAGTGCATGTTGTGTCAAGATTTAGTATACTCCTATATACTTTTTCTCCGAAACAGGTGCACATCGTGTGTATGCACACTACCTTGTTCAATATATTGTCATGATAGCTGAACCGAGAAAAGGCTAGGCCTAACGATTCAGATCTACTCACTGCTATCTCGTAGTATGCAAACAAAAACAAAACTACAAACTTAACTTACTTTAATTCCATCTCTATGATAAATTAAAAAAACTTGTGCATATATAAAAGAAAAGATTGAGTGATCAACATGAATATACCACTTGATATCTTTGTCATTTTCATATATTATCAAGATATCAAAATCTTATAATTGAGCATTCCATAACCCATTGTAAGCAAACCTACTAAACTGGTTTAGTTAAGGACCACATCTTCTAACTACGAGATTTTGGAGATCCTGTAATATAAAAGGAAGCAACAAGTCATAAACAAGGTTATCAAAACAAAAGACATGTCATAAACAATGATGGTTCAAATAAGGCTTAAGATCCTAGGCATTTCTGATTGGATGAGATACAAATAAAGTGTTCAAAAGTTCAATTAATAAGTAATACCCGACTAACAAAATGGGAATTTAATAGTGATTGAGGCCGTGCACCAAAAAGAAGTGTTATTGGTTATAATAGAACACTGTGGTTAACAGGTAACATTTGTCCATTAAGCATCTGAGGGATATCAGATCATATCCAATGATATGCCATTGAGAGTGTAAAAACTGCTATAAAGTATTTTGTTAGTACAACTTTATCCGTGATAAATTGCAGATTTAGCTTAAGTAATGCCCTTACAAAAATAGCTAGTAGTCTAAAATTGTTCAACTCTCTCAACAATTGAGACTTTCTACAAAATTGCCATCAATATAATAAAGATGTTCAAATTTCTGCTACTAGTTAACTGCCATTGCAATTATTGTAACGTTCTTTAGGTTGGTGAGAACTATCTACTCTGCTATTCACAGAGTTATAAGTAAAACAATGTAAATACAGAAGCACTAGAGGACACTGGTAGCTTTGGGAGATAATGTTTCAAAATACTATCTTAGTGCTTTAAGAAAATCCTGGCCACTTGTTGGACTAAAGACCTCAATCAATATGATAAGATTCATTTCTACACTTTTTTGTATTATAATACATATACTAGCTATAATTCAAAACTAGGCTAATTATAAATTAGAGAAAGTTTTGCGACATACCGTTATAAAGCAAAAGAACTGTGCACAATAAGTCTATTCCCTACATTGTCAAAAGAGAAAGAAAAGATATTTAGTAGGAACAATGAACAAAATGATAGTTACTTAAAAGTTCACCAAAAAAATGGCATTGAAGAGAACATGATTGAAATAGGTTCCACCAAAGAAAGTCAATAATGGTACATAGATGATTAAAAGACAGGACTAAAGCTCTGTGTTTCAGTATTTTAACTTTCTAGCCAAAGTGTAATGTTTCTGAAACTTTTCTCAAGTTTAAACCCATTGGGTCCAAAGCATTTCTACATAATGAATGCATCCAGCAAAACTCTTACATGAGTATTTTGGCAGACATGTAACTACTTAGGGAGATCAAAATAGATTTTGCAGATATTACCCTGACTCACAACATAAAATAAAATCCATCTTATAAAGAATCAACACAGGACAAACATGATTAAAGAAAGTTTTCTAATATATAACACAAAAAGAACTAATTCTATATTCAATGTCCCGACACAAGCATCTTGTGGTTAGAGGGGGTATGGGGAAACGACACAATCAGCACTCAAGAATTCATGGAATTGGATAAGCTCTTTCTGGGTCCCATATTCTCCCAACTCTCATTTGAAAAAAAGAAGAAAACACACTTTCTTAAACAATAATTATTACTATCCAATTATAAAATTCTCAGTCCCCATTAAGTAATCAGTAAGCATCTCATGCTATATATAAGACCACTTTGAATTCCCCAAAACTTAAAAAAGCAATAAGCAAACAAAGCCAAGAAAAGCAGAGAGAACAGACTTTGATTTAAAGCTTTTTCAAAGAGTAAAACATGTCTGCAAACGAGTTACCTGCTTCAGCTCAATCCTTGCAAGAACAATTCCTTGGCAGTTTTGTCACTAGAAAGCTTCTTCTGCACGACCCATTTGACCACAACTCTCTTCGAGTATTTGCGGTTGCACCATCTCCTCTCATAACACATGAGAACAACCTCAAAGGGAATGTTCTGATGCTTCTCTCAGTTCTCATCTGTGGCATCATCTGTTGCCTTGGGTTACATTACATCATTCGCTGTGCATTCAGACGTTCTTCACGTTTCATGATCTCTGAGCCTATATCCAGTCTTTCAACACCACGAAGTTCATCAAACAAAGGAATCAAGAAGAAAGCTCTGAGGATGTTCCCAGTCGTGAGTTACTCACGTGAGATGAACTTGCCCGGGATTGGTGAAGAGTGTGTCATTTGTTTGTCGGATTTTGTTTCTGGTGAACAGCTCAGGCTGCTCCCCAAGTGCAATCATGGGTTCCATGTTCGTTGCATAGACAAGTGGCTTCAACATCATTTGACATGTCCGAAATGCAGACACTGTCTGGTTGAGACATGTCAAAAGATATTAGGTGACTTCAGTCAAGCTGATTCAATGGCATCAACACCAACAGAGAGCGTAATTGTCAGGATTGATCCTCTAGAACCTGAAGGAAGAGTAAACACTTTTAGAGAAAGCAGCTAGATGCAAGAAAAGCAGAAACCAACATCAATCTAGAATCTGTCAGCAGTTAGATAGAAGATTTTAGATTCTAAGCCATAGAAAGGTAGATACTTCTATTCTTTTATGTCTTTCTTTTTGCCTGTAGCACAAAGTGTCGACAGAGCGAATATAATCTCACTTTACAAGAGCATCTCACGGGTTCATCAAAGTTCTTTTAGCAAAGTTATTTGTAATGGTGGCATGTCAACTATGCATTCATATCCAAAAACATTAAGAATTATCTATAACCAAGACTGATAAGTGCTAATCATATTCTTATGTGTCACAATCTCTACACAGAACCAAAAAGTCATTAGACAGAACAAATGGTGTCTAATCATATTCTTCTGTGTCACAATCTCTACACAGAACCAAAAAGTAATGATGCTAAGGTTTGTGTAAAGCAGCAGTGTCTAGTCTATGAAGTGCATGCATTTACGATGCAGACCTCATCTTGTGTATGCTTGATATTGAAAAAATGTATCTATCTACTTGACACGACCCACTTCATAAACTACCTATATACCGCAAAACCAATAAACACACATCGGGATAGCAAATAACACATGTCAGATGATCCTTCCCCCCAATGATAAAGAAATAAACTATGCCATAGGAATATGGACCCAACCAATAATAGAGAAAAACAACCAACATAAGTTTCAAGTTAGACCTGAAGCTACTTTGGGGAATGCATAGCCTTGTAAGAATCTAAACCGCCAGTCAGTGATAAACGCATCTTATGAGATCTAACTTTGACACCAGACATATCCAAGCCAAAATACACTGTAAAAACATAGAGTTGATCTGTAGATACCATCCCCAAAATTCATACACCAAAATCCAAGTGATGGTATGAAGCAAGATAAGTGAGAAATCATTCACCATTATTAAACCAAATACGGTTAAACTTCCAAGGATTCTTATCACAAGCATCTCCTACTCTACTCTGAGGGTTGATACCAGTTACCGTATTGATGCCTCAACTTACCCACCCTTTATCTTATCAAATTGGTACTAAAGTTTGTATCAAATCGTGGTGTCTAGATCTAATATACTTGCTCTATTGTTCTTCTTTTCCCCACAACAGGCACACATCTTGGGTATTGTACACTAGCTACTGCAAGATATTTTCATGAAAATTGAACGAACAAAAGGCTTAGTGTAACGATTCAGATCTTGGAAGTCCTATCTCCTAGTATGAAAACAGAAAAAAACTACAAAGTTGGCCTAATGATAAAAAAAAAAAAAAAGTTATGCTAATATAAAAGAATGCATGGAGTGTTCACTAGATATAGTGATATACCACTTGATATCTTAGTCGTTTTCATAGATTCTCCAAATACCAAACTCAGAATCTTGATCACTGGGTGATTCAAAACAGCCAAACAAGTTGCAATCCACAACCTATTGTATAAAAAATAACTAACTACGAGATTTTGGAGATCCTGCAATTTAAAATGAAGCAACATGTCATAAAAATATGATGGTTCAAATAGGGCTTAAGATCCTAGGCATTTCTTATTGGATGAGATATAACTAAAGTGTTGAAAAGTTCAATTAATAAGCACAGCCCCACTTAACAATGAGAGTTCAATAGAGTAATTGAGCTTTTCCACAAAAAAGAAGGGTTATTGGTTAACAACAGAAGACTGTGGTTTACAGGTAGCATATGTCCATTACACGCATCTTAGATGGTATCAAATCATATCTGGTAATATGTTATTGAGCTTGTGAAAACTGCAACGAAGTATTTGTAAGTACAAAAACTGCAACAAAGTTTTCCTAAGCACATCTTTTGCTGTGATAAATTGCAGGTTTAGCTTAAGTAATGCCCTTACTTCAACATGCAATGGTCTAAAATTGTTCAACTCTCTCAACAATCTATAAATTTTACTTCAGTTAACTACTGGAACAACTGTAGGATATCAATAGATCATAGCTGTAATTTATAACAAAGATGTTCAAATTTCTGCTACTATCGCAATTATTATAATGTTCTTTTGGTGGGGGAGAACTATCCTATTATATTAATACGCGTTAAAAGTATGTAAATACAGAAGCACTAGAGAACAATGATAGCTTTAGAAGATAATGTTTCAAAATACTATCTTAGTGCTTTAAGAAAATCTTGGCCACTTATTGGCCTAAAGACCTTGATCAGTAAGATAGATTCATGTCTAACCTTTTTGTAATATAACATATATTGTAACTATGCTAATAGTATTATAAAGAAAGTTTCGTCGACATACCGTTATAAAGCAAAAGAGCTGCTACACAATAGGCTCTGCCTATTCATCCTAGCACATACCGAAGTTCTCTACATTATCATGACAAGAAAAGATATTTAGTAGGAACGATGAACAAATAGATATTTAGTACGAACGTTGAATAAATAGATATTTACTCAACAGATATTTAGCAGGAACGATGAACAACTAGATATTTACTTAACAGATATTTAGTAGGAAAAGTACTTAAAAGTACACCGAGAGACAAACACTGAGAATAGGCGTTCAAGAGTAAATGATTAAAGAATAGGTTCCACCAAAGAAATTCATAGATTGAAAATCAATAATGGTACATGCATAACTAAAAAAACAGGATTAAAGCTCTGTGTTTCAGTATTTCCAGTTTCTTGCAAAAGTGAGCTCTACTTATAACGTTCCTGAAATTTTTTTAATGACACTTTAAAACCCATTGGATCCAAACTCTTACTTGAGTATTCCAGAAATATTCCAATTCTCATGTTATTTCACCTCAAGAGAACCATATACATGCAGACATTTAGATACTTGGGAATTATCAGAATAAAATTTGCAAATACTACCCAGACTTAAACATATAATAACGTTAATCAAATAGAATCTAGCTTATCAAGACTCAACACAGGACAAAAATGATAAAACAAAGTTTTATAATTTAAAGTCGGGCATAAATAAATGATTTCCAAATTTAATGTTGGAAAAGTGATAGTCCCTATACACAAGCATCTTAGGGTTGGAGGAGGTATGGGCCAATGGCACAATCAGCACTCAAGTCTCATTTGAAGAAAAAAAAAACTAAAAAGAAGAAACCCCACTTTCTTAGAAAAATAGTATTAGATAAAATACTCAGTCCCCACAGTAATCAGTAAGCATCTCGAGCTATATTTAAGACAACTTTGAATTCCTCAGAACTTAAGAAGCAATAACCAAAGAAAGCCAACAAAGCATAGAGAAGCGACTTTGACCTTAAGCTTTCTCAAAGAGTAAAAATGTCTGCAAATGAGTTACCTTCTTCAGCTCAAGCCTTCCAAGAACAATTCCTTGGCGGTTTTGTCTCTAGAAAGCTGCTTCTGCACAACCCATTTGACCACAACACTCAACGAGCCTTTGCGGTTGCACCATCTCCTCTCATAACCCATGAGAACAACCTCAGTGGGAATGTTATGATGCTTCTCTCAATCCTCATTTGTGGCATTATCTGCTGCCTCGGGTTACATTACATCATTCGTTGTGCACTCAGACGTTCTACACGTTTCATGATCTCCGAGCCTGTACCAAGTCTTTCGTCAACACGGGGTTCATCAAACAAAGGAATCAAGAAGAAAGCTCTTAGAATGTTCCCAGTTGTGAGTTACTCACCTGAGATGAACCTGCCAGGGCTTGACGAAGAGTGTGTCATTTGTTTGTCTGATTTTGTTTCCGGTGAACAGCTCAGGCTGCTCCCCAAGTGTAACCACGGGTTCCATGTTCGTTGCATAGACAAGTGGCTTCAACAACATCTGACTTGTCCAAAATGCAGAAACTGTCTGGTTGAGACGTGCCAAAAGATATTAGGTGACTTCAGTCAAGCTGATTCAGTTACGGCAGAACCAACAGAGATCGTAATTGTCACGATTGTTCCTCTAGAACCAACAGAGATCGTAATTGTCACGATTGCTCCTCTAGAACCAACAGAGATCGTTATTGTCATGATTGCTCCGCTAGAACCTGAAGGAAGAGTAAACACTATTAGAGAAATCAGCTAGATGCAAAGAAAGACAGAAACCATCAGCAATTCAGAATTTGTACTTCTAATTTTTTTATGACTTTCTTTTTACCTGTAGCACAAAGTGTATACAGAGTGATTATGTTTCATTTTCAGTAGCATCTCATGAGTCCATCAAACTTCCTTTGTAAAACTATTTTTACGGTGGAATGTGAATTTTGCAATCTTATCCAAAAACATCAAGATTCATCTGATAACCAAAGATTGATAAGTGCTGGTCGTATATTCTTATGTGTCATATCAGTACACTGAACCAAAACGTCACTAGACAGAATAAATGGTTTCCCAATAACTAATGCCAAGAGTTAGTTGTGTGAAGAAGCAGTGTGTAGTCTACCATATGGAATTATGGTCCAGACCTGGTCCCATGTACTCTTGATAATGACAAAAGCACAAAGTTTGTGAAACAAAATTACATCTATCTACATGAATCAACCCACTTAATAATTAATCTATATGCCTCAAAACCGATCCACACGCATAAGTCATCAAAATAGCAATTACCATGAACAAGACAAAAAAGATAAAAAGATATTAGTAAGAACTATGAACAAATAGATATTTACTTGACAGAAAGAAATTATTAAGTAGGGAGAATGATCAAATAAATATTTACTTTACAGATATTTAGTAGGAAGAATGACCAAAAAGATATTTTATAGATATTTAGCAGGAACTAAGAACAAATATATATTTAATCAAAAGTTCACCAAAAGATGAACACTGAGAAATGGCGCCAAAGAGTAAATGATTAAAGAATAGGTTCCACCAAAGAAAGTCAATAATGGTACATAAATGATTAAAAGACAGGACTAAAGCTCTGTGTTTCAGTATTTCAACTTTCTAGCCAAAGAGAACTATAATTAAAATGTTTCTGAAACTTTTCTTATGGCTCTTAACACCCACTGGATCCAAAACCATTTCCAAATCATAAATGCATCCAGCAAAAATGTTCTCAGAAATATTTCAAATTCTCACCAAGTTGCGTTATTTCACCTTAAGTCGTGTCGTGTGATTTCACCTCGATATGTTGGTAACATTTCACTTCCATCATTCAAAAAAAAAAACGGTGAATGACCAATTTTAGTTTGGATGATCTTTCTGTCTGTTCAGATTTCTCATCTTCATCCATGTTACCCCTGCAGTTTTAAAGTGAATGAGTATCAAATTAAGATATTCCCAACAAACGAATCATTATAGCATATAACACAACAAAAGTAAAGTTTATTTGCTTTAAAGAAGGTACCAAGAAAACAGACCACTATATATATTTGTACCAGTTATATGTAACCTAATGGCACAGACAAAAGAAAAAAGGAATCCATTTCCGAGTGAGACTGGTGAGAAAAGATAGAAAAGATGCATCTCCTACTGTGTAACATCAACTTTTTATCCCAAAGATACACAATCTTCCCTAATCTAATGTTTCACTAAACCAGCTATTAGGAAAGTAGCAAGAAACAATGTTATACAAAAGCACATATCAAAGAATCTTGCTTTGATTTTGGAGCTACAAGAAAAACATTAGATACTAGATTCATGTAGATTTCCCTCGCAATTTGCAACCAATGGAAGAAGATATCTCATAAAGCAAACAAAAAGAATCATTTTTTATTCGTTCATCCGTGGGACCAATTCCTTTACCTCTGATTTAAAACAAAGGCATGTAAAGATAAAGAGAGAGAGAGAAACTGTTTACTGAAAAAAAAGCAGGAGGTGGATACTAATGCTATGAGAGTGATAAAAGTAGCCTTTAACAAGATTGATTGGGAGAGGCTTTGTCCTTTTGGCTACTCTATGGACAACTTGAGTTACTACGAATGGGGTGGATTCCTGTTCCCCAAACATAAGTAGAGTTCACTAAATGGAAATATTTCATCCGTACACTCTCAAAACCGCACAAAATCAACAAAACTTTTAAGATTCCACCACTGTTAAAAAATAGCAAAAAGGGAAAGAAAAGAAAAGTTAAATCAAACCTTGCTTTATATATGAGAAACTCCTTTACAGGTTAGACACATATGTGATATATCACTGGGTCAGAACTATCTACCGAAACTCGGTTTTCATCAAGACCATAAGTAGAAAACATATATTATAAGCCCTAACAGGCTAATATCAAGGAACAGTGAGATATCAGTAAAATGAGCCAGGAGATATTAATATTTGAATGCTGCTATATCAAAGATAGGGAAAGTTCATGGCTGCTCCAGTTAAAAAGCTCATGGGTCCCTAGAAGCAATTCTGGGAGATATGATTTGCTAAGGCCACAGCCACATGGCACTACTATTGCAGCAACTGGTATGATGGACCCATTTTATATAACAAAGCATATTACGCTGCAAATGATTTTATAAAATTAGACACTAAAGGTAAAGGTCCATAATGTGAGCTTGATCTTTATAGCTTCTTATTCATCCAACCATAAGTTTTTCTAAATGAAATATATAAAAAAAAATTCCTCATTAAATATCTGAAAAAAAATTGAAACTTTACCTTTCCTCTATATAAACAATTAGCCTCCAAACCTTTACTCTATATAAACAACCTCCAACGGAAACACAGAAAGCCACCAATCTATCTTAAAACTAAGTTATCATGTGCACTACCATTTCCATTTCCATTTCCACCATAAAACCAACTGAGATCTTTCAAGAAATTCTTGGAAGTTCTTACTCAAGAAAATTACTATTTCATACCCATGATCAATCACCAACTCCAGCACCATCCCCATATGTAGGCGATAACAACTTTGATGCAAATGTTGTTATGGTCCTATCAGTCCTCTTATGTGCACTTGTTTGCTCACTTGGACTCAATTCTATAATAAGATGTGCCTTGAGGTGCTCCAATTTAGTACCATCTGAAGCTGGTGGTGACAACTATCCTGTTCGCTTGACCAACACAGGAGTCAAACGAAAAGCCTTGAAGAGTTTCCAGACAGTAAGTTACTCTACTGAACTAAATCTGCCTGGCTTAGATACCGAGTGTGCTATCTGTCTCTCGGAATTTGTAGCCGAGGAACGTGTGAAGCTGTTGCCGACATGCCACCATGGATTCCATGTCCGTTGTATAGACAAGTGGCTTAGTTCACACTCGTCCTGTCCCACCTGCAGGCACTGCCTCATCCAGACATGCGAGAAGATTGCCGACTGCAGCCAAACAAGCTCGTTAAACTCTACTCAACCACCACAAGACAGCATCATTCTCCAAATAGCACCACTAGAACCGGAAAGATGGATACGCTGGTTTAGGTGAACTAGAACTAGTCACCTAGATATTTGTAGCAGCTATGATTAAACTACTATGTTTTAGAATTATTTGAGATTACAAGCGGTCTACACTTAAAAACAAGTTTAGCATTTCAACTGTAAAGTTGTAAATATTACGAGAATGTTACTTTCTTCATATCTTGAACTACTAAATGTTTATATTTCACAGTTACAAGCCAATAAAGGAAAATTTCATTAGATCTGCAAATACTCACACTGGAAAACAAAACATAAACAATTCAAAAATCAAATGTACAGGATGATGAGAAGGAAAATCACTGAAAGGCTTAAAGCAATAGTTTAGTGGAGGTGGCCAATACACTTAGTCAACTAAAGAGAGATGTCATAATCTTTACCATTATGAAGTTTCAAGGTTATTAAAGTCAGGCTCTGCCACTAGCTTATTTTACTGATTATCATAAGGGTTACTACACTTTTATATAAATCATACAATAACATAATGTACCCTTCCAGAGGTAGAAGAGTCTTCTTGCTTTGTTATTGAACAAATTAAGTTGTAGGCTGTGACAATGCGAAGCCCCGGAGAAAAATGTCAAGGCCCACAAATGAGAGAAACATGCAATAATATAATCCATCGAAAGGAGAACAAGAGAGAGAGGTCACCACCATAAGAAACAGCACAAAGCGAATGGGGTCCGAGGACGAATCCCACCATATGGTCAAATCAAATAATACTAAAAGGGGAGGTTCAATGTTATACTGACCACATGAAGAAAATGAGTGACCACAATAATTCAACAACCGGCATTTACCAAGATCAATTTCATAGATAATGGATTATGAAGAGCTGCAATATCAATTACTTAGAAGTAGAACTTTAAAAAAAGCAGTACGTGTAACAGTACTTTACTGACTAGCTAAAGAGAGATCCTTAGTAGTAATCTAGAAACTCCCATCAATATGGTCACTAATCTCCAAATAAAGAAATTGATAAACAAGTTATGAGGTGGACGAACGAAATTGTAAACCCTAGATACCAAAATGGGGAAACTTTGCATCAACCAAATGAGATTATCTTCTGAACTAATTACGTATCGGGATTAAACAATGAACAAGAAGAAGTAAACAAGAGTACATGAAATTGAAAAAATCAAGTTTCGCTCCAATCAAATTGACAATAAGGAGACAAAGATACGAAGTTCAAATGAAGCTGTACGAAAATACCCAGAAAACTATGTGAAAAATGGGGAATTTTCTTACCGTATTCGTTGATGAAGATCTGCTGAAGACGACGAAGTAGCAATGTTCAGAGATTGTTCGCTTTGTTGGCGCCAATGATTTTCAGAAATTCTCTCTTGAAACCAATATCGGATCTTCCATAGTTTCCACTCGGGTCGGCTTTTAACGGGCCCATTTATATAAAGCCCATTTAGCATTTTTCCTAAATCGGGTGTTTTTCTTATATCAAAATAGAAAGGGATTTTTTAAAATATCTCTTTGTTGGTTATAGTTTATAAACATTTGGTTTAACAAGTTATAATGAATGTGGTGAGCCACTCATTACAAGAAATTATTTACAACCACATGAGAAAAGAAAAAAACACATAGGCTATTAATGGAGGCAGCGGACAAAACGGTCTAATTTATCTGCGGTTTAGTCCATTTCATTTTTGGGATGGATAATAAACCGTTGCGGAGCAAGTTTATTTGTATGTAAAAATAGTTCGCAGATGGTCCGCTGCGGGTTTTTTCTTTTTTTTTTTGTTTGGACCACTGCGGACTATAATTGATGAATGAAAAATAAAAAGCGGTTTGATCCATTGACGGTTGTGTCCGCCCCAACCGCCGTAACCATTCACAACCCATGTTGTAAAACCAAGAATAACAAAAAAGATTGTTAATTGACTTTTTCCGATATTATATCAAAACGTGGCCGGTCATATAACTTATATATATGTATTATTATATATCAATGGAGTGTCAGTTTAATATAGTCATGATCATGAGTAATGTAGTTTCATAATGATGGGGCACAACGTTCTTAAGGGTAGTACTACCAACTCAATTTTCTCTCGGCATGTGCTGTACACATGGTTCATAAAGTTGACTTTTGGATTTCCATCTCACAACAGCTATTTCTTTTCCGGTTTTCTACCGGTTTGCTCCGGTTAGTGGACCAACGTTAAAAGTTTAGTTATGACAGTTTCTTGGGTTCTACACATCTTTTGATTTCTATTTACCCTCGTAACAAAAATAGAAGATTTTGTAGTTTTCTTTTAATGGTACCTACCTCATGTGGATTGTAACTACCTTTTGTTGGATTCATTATTGTAGGTACATATATTTGTGGTTTATATCCATCCACTCTCTTATATAGATCAAAAATATATAACTAAAAAATAAATTTTATCCCCAAAATGTAATTTAACCGAATATTTGATTATTTTCTAATCCGATTTTTAAATTATATTTGAATAATTTTGGTTCTTCGGTTAGATTCGGGTAGTTTAATTTTGGCTAGGTTATCGATGGAAACTAGTTTAAATTTGGTAAAAAACGGTATAATTGTGGTATAATCTGGTTATAAACAACATATAATTTAGTTAACTGATAAGTGATAACTGAACTAAAGCAAAATACTTGGTTAATTGAAGTAAAATTCAAATTTAACCAATCTGTTAAGGACATGTAACTTTTCAAAGCGAACAGCTAAAATCTTGGTTCGGCCCAATTTGGTTATTTCAGATCGGTTATTCATCCCATGGCTAATCTGTACTAGATGGTCAGAATGGTAAAGACTCCAAGAAAGAGGCTGGTAAAGATAAAAACCAAACGTTACATAAGTGATGACAAGCAACAAAGTTACAAAGAGGTGGTCTTAGGGTTCTTTGGACTCTCCACATAAGTGGTAATGTTGCATGACACCTCAATTAATCTTTTAACTAAAAACATAAATAATTGGTAGCTACAATACAAAAGTTCCCATCTCTTAAAATTCAATTCAATTTTGTTACACAATGAAGAGCTGAGGTGAGCTGTTGTACATATATAATTGCAAACTTTTATAATATTGTAGTGGACTAGTGGGTACTTTACCCAAAAAAAGAAAAAGGAAAAATGTAGTGGATGTGTCTCAAAGCCAAGACAAATTACGAGATATAGCTAACAAGTACTGCCTCGTATATCTGATGTGTACCTCTTTGTCCTGTATTAACTAATTAACTTTATATTCGAAATGAATGCATAATTTTAAAATACGACGATTATTTATGTTGTATCTGTTGGTAATTTTTTTTTTTTGTTATACCTAATAATTTAACCCGTGTTTGTAATTAATACGAATAACTACGACATTAGGCTTTTGGGTTGTCAGGAAACTTGTTGGTTTATGGTCGATTTGCAGCATACCAAACAAGTTTTAGTTAAGCAGTATTATTGGGAAGTTACTTCATTAAGAGACTAAAACCATTCTTGTCTCTCTATGGTTCATCTTCTTTTGTCCATAAAAGGACGATTTGAGAAAGATATAAAAGATATCTTTGTAAACATTACAAAGAGAAAAAAAATTAAAGAAAGAAAACGTTTTAAAGAGAGAGAATTTAGAGAGATCAATAGGAAGTCAAAGTGACCTTGAGCGGTGGTTTGGGATTAATTTTCGTTCGTGCTCTTAACTGATGTTTACATCACTTCCCATATAATTTCATATCAAAGTTATCACTAAACCGGCCAAAATATATGTTCCGTTTGAACGCTTCCGCATAAAAAAAAATAACATATGATAATTTTACCATTGTTTATGATTTTTTTAATTACAAATGTTTGATTTTCTTTTTTTTATATAGAAAAAAAGTGTAATAAAATTTAGGGTGAATTGCAAAAATGACGTTTTTAGGAGATGAAATAAAGAATATAGCACTACAAATCTATAATGTAGTGAATAACATTTAGGTGTGGTAAAAAGATCACAAACTCCTTCTAACGAAAGAGATAGTAAGCGCGTGGAATAGGCGAAGAATTGAATACGAGTGGGTAACGTGACGTTGTTTTCATCCAAGCAATTTTCAGTAGCATCATCAAAGAAAAGTCCTGCAAACAAAACAAAAAAATATAGATGAGGGTGAAAATAGTTTAGCAGTTAATACGACAATTCAAAATGTAAAGATACATATATTTCGCTTTCAAGCTTTACTTTGTTTGAAAAAATATCAAATTGTTTATAAGTACAGAAAACTAAACCCTAAGAATGGTAGGGAACCCAAACAACAAAATCTGAAACCCCCAATTTAGATTTTGTAAAATTTGAAGTTTTGCCTCTGTAAATCAAAACCCCAATTCAATTTAATCAAAAACCCTATAAGTCACTTCAGGAAATTAATTGCATTGCTTCCATCGTCAATATACCTCTGCTGATTGTTGGCAAAATTAGAAGTTTCAGAAAAGGTGGACTGCAACTTATTAGAGCTAAAACTCTGTTTGAAAGTTAACAGTTGGTGAAAGAGAAGAATTGGGTTCCTGCGAAAAGAAGAAGATGATGAGCGTGTTTCTCAAACAAGGATAATGTTGCCATTATTACAAAAAATACAAACAATATACGTTACTTTTTTGTGGAGTGTTAGTTTCTTAAATATAATATTTTTGTAGATTATAAGCCCAAATTTCTCTAAAATTTACATACTTCTATCTAATAATAGAGTTACATACTTCTATCTAAAAAGTATAATAGAGTCACATACTTCTATCTAATATGTAACAATATAACATAACACGTAATTTGTTTTATTATGAAATAAAAATCATGTAATTATAAAATAAAAATACATGTGATAAAATTGTCTAGTGATTAATCAATGGTTCCTACACAATGTTCTAAATATTTTAGTAAATTTTACTAGCTAATAGATGGAAACTTATCGCATGTTACAGGAGTAGTTCATCGTGGCCTTAGTAAGTTATTGATAAAGTTGTCCATTTTATGTGTTGTTGTCAAATTGTTTTTGTTTTTTGTATTTTTTTTTGAATAAGTTGTTATCAAATTATAATGTCTAATACTACTATAGAAATTTATCACTTTTATCCTCTCTTTTTGTTATGTCTTTTTCCTTTCAAAATTGCATACCATTTTGTATTCTTTTCTCACCAAACTTATTCAAACTAAATTTCCAAACATATTATAGAGAACTATCAAAATACAAATAGTTACATAAACAACATAAGTACAAACAAAATCACGAGAAAAAGTGAAATTATATTACAAAATGCTATATTTTTTTCTCACACTCTATATTAATGTCAAATATGAGTAATTTCAATCAAAAGCCATTTTTCTTTTGCATAATTCATGTTTATTTTTTTATTTTTTTCATCTTGCATAATTCATGTTTAAAAGGATATATACATGGGTCTACTACATTCACCTGACATTACGTTTTATGTGTTTGTCTTCTGAAAATAATCATCAAAATATTTCAGGACTTGTTTACGTTTTCAGGAGAAAAAAAATAACTGTACCCTTTTCAATATAGAAATAACATTTGTAGAAATCGTGGATTTTCCTTAATAAACAATCCAAAACACGACCACCGTTGTCTCCTCGACTCGGTAACACCCGATCGCCGACTTGAAAATTAGAAGAAAAATGAAAAGAATAATAAAAAAAAAAAAGGAATGATTATTGAAGCTGTCATATATGTCGACCCTATCACAGTCAATCCAATAGCCTATATTCGCCAACTGATATATCCAACGGCTCACAAATTTTCACAAACTTTTCAAAAAAGTATAAATAAAAGAGGCTGTCTGACAGCCATGTCACGTTATACTTTTTCCGTATGATCGAAATGATTCGTCTTTGTCGAATTTAATTATTTCCAAAATTGATGACTCTAAAGAAAAAAAAATAGTTTTTCAGATAAACCCGCCTATATAAATAGTTCAACACTCGGTTTATTTCTTCTCCCCTCTTTGAATTGCCTCGTCGTCTTCAGCTTCATCGGCCGTTGCATTTCCCGGCGATAAGAGAGAGAAAGAGGAGAAAGAGTGAGCCAGATCTTCATCGTCGTGGTTCTTGTTTCTTCCTCGATCTCTCGATCTTCTGCTTTTGCTTTTCCGATTAAGGTAATTAAAACCTCCGATCTACTTGTTCTTGTGTTGGATCTCGATTACGATTTCTAAGTTACTTCAAAAGTTGTTTCCGATTTGATTTTGATTGGAATTTAGATCGGTCAAACTATTGGAAATTTTTGATCCTGGCTCCGATTAGCTCAACGATTCATGTTTGACTTGATCTTGCGTTGTATTTGAAATCGATCCGGATCCTTTCGCTTCTTCTGTCAATAGGAATCTGAAATTTGAAATGTTAGTTGAAGTTTGACTTCAGATTCTGTTGATTTATTGACTGTAACATTTTGTCTTCCGATGAGTATGGATTCGTTGAAATCTGCTTTCATTATGATTCTATTGATAGATACATCATACATTGAATTGAATCTACTCATGAATGAAAAGCCTGGTTTGATTAAGCAAGTGTTTTCGGTTTTCTCGATCAAGATTCAGATCTTTATGTTTTTGATTGCAGATCGTAGACCATGGCCGATGCTGATGACATTCAACCTATTGTCTGTGACAATGGTACTGGAATGGTTAAGGTTAGTCTCTTCTTTCTTACTTTAAGGATTCTCTTAATTTTGGCAAGATTTGATACAAGTTCCTTTGTGCAGGCTGGATTCGCTGGAGATGATGCTCCCAGAGCGGTTTTCCCCAGTGTTGTTGGTCGACCTAGACATCATGGTGTCATGGTTGGGATGAATCAGAAAGATGCGTATGTTGGTGATGAAGCACAATCCAAAAGAGGTATCCTCACATTGAAATACCCTATTGAGCATGGTGTTGTTAGCAACTGGGATGACATGGAGAAGATTTGGCATCACACTTTCTACAATGAGCTCCGTATTGCTCCTGAAGAGCACCCGGTTCTACTTACCGAGGCTCCTCTTAACCCAAAAGCCAACAGAGAGAAGATGACTCAGATCATGTTTGAGACCTTTAATTCTCCAGCTATGTATGTTGCCATTCAAGCTGTTCTATCACTTTACGCCAGTGGTCGTACAACCGGTTAGTTCATTATTAATGTCGAGAAAATGAACAAAGTTTTGTTTTCTGTTTTTAATGATTATGTCATATTGATCACAGTGAAATGATTTTCTTTAGGTATTGTGTTGGACTCTGGTGATGGTGTGTCTCACACTGTGCCTATCTACGAGGGTTTCTCACTTCCACATGCTATCCTCCGTCTCGACCTTGCTGGTCGTGACCTTACTGATTACCTCATGAAGATCCTTACCGAGAGAGGTTACATGTTCACCACAACAGCAGAACGGGAAATTGTGAGAGACATCAAGGAGAAGCTTTCCTTTGTCGCTGTCGACTACGAGCAAGAGATGGAGACCTCGAAAACCAGCTCCTCCATCGAAAAGAACTATGAATTACCCGACGGACAAGTGATCACGATCGGTGCTGAGAGATTCAGGTGCCCAGAAGTCCTTTTCCAGCCATCATTTGTTGGAATGGAAGCTGCAGGGATCCACGAGACAACTTACAACTCGATCATGAAGTGTGATGTTGATATCAGGAAGGACCTTTACGGTAACATTGTGCTCAGTGGTGGTACAACTATGTTCTCAGGTATTGCAGACCGTATGAGCAAAGAGATCACAGCTCTTGCCCCGAGCAGCATGAAGATTAAGGTCGTGGCACCACCCGAGAGGAAGTACAGTGTCTGGATTGGTGGTTCTATCCTTGCTTCCCTCAGCACTTTCCAGCAGGTAAAATTGGACTGTCATTTCTAAGTTTTTGCTTCTTGTGGTTGATTAAATGTAGACAACTCCTCTAATGGTTTACATTTTCTGTGTGTGTGTGTGTGTGTAATCAGATGTGGATCTCTAAGGCAGAGTATGATGAAGCAGGTCCAGGCATTGTCCACAGAAAATGCTTCTAAACTAAAGAGACATCGTTTCCATGACGGGATCACATTTCTTTCTATTTCTCCAATTTGTTTGTTTCAAATTTTTTTCCCCTTTGTCATTTGTGCACTATGTGAGAAACTTTCCGGTTACAGCGTTTGGAGAGATGTCTAAGGAGGAGCAGGTTTGAAAACCCGCTCTCGCTCTTACCTGAGGCACTAATCCGCGTTTCAAACTCAGCTTCATTCTCTATTCTTGTCCATTTGTTTGTTTGTTTGTAGCCTCTTCAAACTCGGATAAAAACAAAAGTTTTTGGACTATTGATATTTGTACTTTATTTGACAGAATTTCTGTGTTAGGAAGTATCACAACAAATTCGAAAAATTACCTATTGTTAGCCTAACATTCGAGTTTTAGAACAAATCAGTAAGCTGTTTAAACTTGTTTTTGCATAAATCGGTACATCGGTGCACCAAGTTCTGATAACATTAGTACTTAACCAATTGGTTTATTAGTCATGGACAAAATGTAGACTTCAAAATAGAAGATGATTACTGATAAATGTAAAACAGGCAATAAGCTAATCATTATACAAAATAAAAAATTTAACTGGGAGATTGTAGGGCTTTACCCCGAAGGGAGCCCTTCCAGAAATTCTCGAAGGCCCAAGACAAGCTTAGGCCCAGGAGGGGGTTTGGAAATAGTTTTCAACCAGCAATAGACGCGCCTCGGTTAGAACCTCATTAGCTGCGTCATTGCCCCAAGCGCAAAGATAAATTTTTCTCACCTCAAAGCCGCTTTATTTATACTCGACCAAAACCTATCATCTTATAACTTGTTTCCGATGTGGGACTCTGGCTTTTACCAATTTTTTCTTTTTAATTTATTTTTCTAGAAACCTAAGAAAATTTAGTTTCCGTCGCAGTCGCTGCCGCACCGGTGGAAAAAATGGCGACTACAACTTCGTCGGATCGCGAATTCGAGCTTGAGAAAGAGATAAAGAGGCAAGAGGTTTCGTTAGATGAATTGAGCAGTCTCTCTTCTTCTCGAAGTATCTACCAGAAAAACGGTAACCTCTTCTTCCTCACATCAGCCGAGAAAGCGAAAATCTCTGCGCAGAAACAACTTGATTACGCTAAATCTGAAATCAACAAGATTCGTTCGCAGAAATAAACAATGGAGATTTCTAGTTGCTGAAGATCCAACAAGGCTGTTCCTTTTTTTTATGATGTATCTCTGATTATTGATGCTATATAAATTTTCATTAGTTCGTGTATGATCTTGAACTATCTTGGAATTGCTTTAAATTACTTGATTTTGATATGATAATCAGCTAATTCTGATAGTAATTTTAATTCACCTTGAATTTACTTTGATCACTTTACATTTTGATTATCTGAATAGCTGATTCTAGTGTTGAGACTACTTGTTCTTGGTAACACTATATGGCCACTGAATAGTCAGGGTTAGTGCCTTAGTTTGGAATTATTCAATGGAACATTTTCTTTTACCTTGAGAAACAGAAAACATTTTCTTTAGGACAGATTTGTCAACTCTTTTGTCTAGCATTAAGATTCAATATCAGAATCAGAATCAGAAGAGAGATAATCATCTTCCTCAAGACTTGGAACTCAGTCATCATCCTCCACGAGAAGAGCTTCCAGTGCCTCGAGAGATTTTATCTTCCACTTCAAAAGCAGAATTCTCTGCGTCAATTCCTGAATTAGTTGAATGCTTCTTTTTCTTACTGAAAGCCTGAAGAAGAGCTCCACTAGTAAGCGACAGATTTTTGCTAGGTACCGCATCAAACCCCCTCTACATATGTTGGGTCTAGATTCACAGAGGCATTAGTGACAACTTCATGTGCTAGTTGCATTGCCATTCCTGGTCAGAGAAGTAAGTTAGCAGACGAGAGATCTTGATTTTCATCACACCAACCTGAGAGATATGAAAATTCAAGCAAATTAAGATCTTGTGAAATTACCTACACCCATGGATTTGAGTTAGGTTGAAGTGATTGAGTAGAGCTTCATCCTCAATTTTGGCAATTAACATATCCTGAAGTAACTACTCACCAGAGATGCAGCATATGGTAAGAGTTTGGCTGCAAAATGAATAAATACGAGGATGATGTTTAGCTTCCACGGCACAGAAAATGTGTTGTAACAATCATATGGACAATGCCTTCCTGCACATCCAATACCAATCAAAAATTTAAATTACATGACCGCAATATGGTTGCTAAAATAAATACAATACCTCACTAAATTCTAATAGCAATTAATCCGGATTTCTAGTAGGTTATGATTCTGCTACATCGGATTTAAACAGAGGAATTGATGCATAACTCTTACGTGTTAACCATTGAAATCAAAGTGGTAGAACATTCTTAGCACAAAACAAAGGTTAAATAAATGAAGCTAATTTTTTCTTTTATAATTTCAGGTTGGCTCCATGAATGTAATGGAATAAAAATCATACTAAAACAGAAAACTTTCTAGATACGCTAGGGTTGGATAATCTCGCTCTTATCTTCTTCTCTTCGTCAATCGATTCTCTTCTCCACTCTTCTGGAGAAGCTCTTGCTTATAACATAGTGATATCTGCATTTGACGTTCTCATGTCGAATGCTTCCGCCAAGAAGAAGAGAAAACTCGAGGAAACCGTAGATACGCCACCGACTAGGGTTGATGACAAAACCCTAGTTCTTATTTCTGATTCGAAAAAACCCAAATCAGATAGGGTTACCAAACTGAAGAGCAAAATTGGGTTGCTGAAGAAGAAGCCAAGTGATTTCGATCCGGAAAAGTGTCTTGTTGGGAGAAACGGGAGAGAGTTCCGTTTATGTTTCTCTCCTTAGCTTTTGATCTGATTGCAGCTGAAAGTGGCAGGATTGTCATCACTCATATTCTGTGTAACATGTTGAGAACCGTTATCGCCACTACTCCTGATGATTTGCTACCTACTGTTTATCTTGCTGCAAATGAGATTGCCCCTGCTCATGAAGGTATTAAATTGGGAATGGGTAAGGGTTCCTACATTATTAAGGCAATCTCTGAAGCTTTTGGTAGAACTGAGTCCCACGTTGAGCAGCAATATACGCAACTGGGAGACTTGGGGCTTGTAGCAAATGGGAGCCGTTCCTCTCAGACTATGATTTTCATGCCCAAACCATTAACTGTTGTCAAGGTTGCTGATACACTTCGCCTAATTGCTAAGGTATTTTAGACCATCTATCTCTATTTTTTTTACTCTAAAATAGAGCGTAGTAAAAATAGTTGCTCTGAATATAGAGCAATCCTCTCTTTTACTTTATTTTAGAGTGAGATACAAAAGTAGGTTGGAGAGAAATTTGCTCTATAATAGAGTTTAGAGGAGTGGGGTTGGTGATTCTCTTAGACACTTTCTTGTGTTTGCTTTAAATTTTCTTTCTTTTTGATTAGTTGTTGGACTATGTTATGTGTTAGGAATCTGGAAAAGGTAGTAAGGATAAGAAGAAGGATCTAATGAAGGCACTTCTTGTGGCAACTACAGATTGTGAACCTCTTTACTTAACTCGTTTACTTCAGGTATGTTAGATCAATTGTTACAAAAAAAAAAAATCTGCTCATTCCTTTGTGTTCCTTATTCCGTTACAATGCAGGATAATTTGCGGTTAGGGTTCTCACGTCAAACTGTTTTAGCTGCCTTGGGACAGGCTGCTGTATATAACGAAGAGCATTCTAAGCCGCCCCCAAATATCAAGAATCCTTTAGATGAGGTTTGCTTCTCAAGGATGTTACTTGTGGCTTTAGGCTCTATTTGCAGTATTCCTTTAGAGACGTCACAACTTACCTTGTTGTCTGTCCTTGTAGGCTGCAACGATTGTTAAAGAAGTATTCTCAATGCTTCCTGTCTATGACATTATTGTTGGTGCTCTTCTAACTAGTGGTGTATGGAATCTTCCTAAAACTTGTAACCTCACACTCGGTGTTCCAGTTAGGCCCATGCTTGCAAAAGCAACTACAAGAGTAGATCTCATACTTGAGAAATTCAAGGACACTGTTTTCACAGCTGAATACAAATATGATGGTGAACGTGCACAGGTGATCCATTGCTTTCTACTCTTATCCGATGAATGCTATTATTCGTAAAGCAAAGTTATTTATATGTGCTGCTACGTTTGGCTTTTCATCAATCTATTCTCGCAGATATATTATATGGAGGATGGTACAGTCGAGATATTCAGTAGACATGCTGAAAGAAACACTGGCAAGTACCCTGATGTTGCTCTTGTGTTATCAAGGTGCACTTGTTTGTTGTGTTGTTACTTGTTGAAAAAATTAGAATGAGCCCATATTTCTAATGAAGTTAGTGTAAATATCTTCTCTATACAGGTTAAAGAAGCCCACTGTGAAATCTTTTATTCTGGATTGCGAGGTTGTCACCTTCAACAGAGAAAAAGAGAAAATTCTTCCACTCCAGGTACCTCAATAGCCAGGCTTTATGGTTGCAAATATGAACATTCTTGTTTTTCTTCTTGTTAGCCAATGAACGATCAAATTAAGCTTAAGCTCTACTAGACCAGATTTTGGTGATTTGACAACAATTTTTTTTGCCAACATTAGTTTAAAGATAACTTGTTACAGTTACTGATAGTTTAGGTTTTTATATGTCTTGTTTTCTTTGTTTTCTTTTCTCAGACTTAGAGTACACGAGCCCATAAAAATGTGAATGTCAGTGATATCAAGGTTGGCGTATGCGTCTTTGCTTTTGATATATTATACCTAAATGGCCAACTACTTATCCATGAGAATCTGAACATTCGCCGAGAGGTAAGCCATATATTAGTAAATCGTAAAATGGTTTATCAGTGAAGCAACTAGTGTTGTGCAAATATGTAATCATTTGTTTGCACCTTGCTTCTGCCAGAAGCTACACGATTCATTTGAGGAAGATCTTGGGTATTTCCAGTTTGCAACTGCTCTAACATCCAACGATATTGGTGAATTACAAGAGTTTCTTAAAGCTTCTATTGACATAGGGTAAATATTCATATGACACTGCCTCATAATCTCTATGATGTTTCAATTCTTCATCACAAGTATGTTATTTTGGCAGATGTGAAGGTTTAATGATAAAGTCATTGTACTCAAATGCAACCTATGAGCCTGCAAAGAGATCAAATAATTGGCTAAAACTGAAGAAGGACTATATGGACAAGCAATAATACTCTTTTAAACAAAAAAAATTTAAAAGTTAAGATAGTAGAGTCCTTTACTAACTAACTCTAGGGTATATATGCTGCAGCATTGGAGATTCCGTGGATCTTGTACCAATAGCTACGTTCCATGGACGTGGGAAACGCACAGGTACAAACACCATTCGAAATGTGTAGATGATACATTTTTTTCACAAGTGATGTTGTTAACGGAAGCTATATGTATGCTCTCCTTATAGGTTTCTTTGGTGCATATTTACTAGCGTGCTACGATGTTGATAAGGAAGAATTCCAGAGCATTTGTAAAATTGGTCAGTCTAATGCACCTTGGCATTTCATTCTTTTTGTTATGTTTCTCAATTTCCTCTCCTACATTTTTGTTTACAAATTGGGCTAGTAGGTACTGAATTTTCTGATGTGGAGCTTCAAGATTTGTCTTCCAGTCTTTGCTCTAAAGTGATTGCTACTCCGAAAGTAAGATAATTATTTCTTCTCTCTAGCTTATTTGTTTGATGCAGTACCATATATGTTATGTTGCCTGAGAGTTCTTGCTGATTATAAACCAGCAATACTACCAAGTCGATAACGATCTCAATCCAGATGTCTGGTTGGAGCCCACCGAGGTATGCCTTATAGTAATATTTGTAGATAACGTACGTCCACGTTCTATCTTATGGGTCCAAGTGTATTGATGCAAAGCTAAATAATATGCTTGCTTGAAGGTGTGGGAAGTGAAAGCAGCTGACTTGACAGTTAGCCCTGTATATCGTGAAGCTATTGGAATTGTGGACCCTGACAAGGTTCAACATTAGCATACGTATTTTTTTTATATTTTTCTTCATTTGAGCTATTGCATTTACGATTGGACTTTTTCATTTTTCTGTTTGTTATGGTTAAAAGGGAATTTCTCTACGATTTCCTCGTCTAGTCCGTATACGGAAAGACAAGAATCCAGAGGAAGCAACAACATCTGACCAGGTGAAAGCTCTTCTCACCCTAACCACAATCATAGACATGACTAGGCTGGTTTCTGATTTTTGTTTTTAATTTATAAATTTCCGATGCATATTTTCAGATTGCTGAAATGTATCAAGCTCAGAAACACAATCAACCAAGCAATCAAGGCAAAGTGGACGACGATTGAACAACGACTGTAATTTGTTGTCGGAGCATCTTTCCAGACAAAATTTCTTTTTCATTACCAGTATGCACCCATTGTAATGAACGAATGATATTTGCGTGTTTATCATATTGCTTTTACTTTTCTTGGGCTCAACGTTTCCTTTTTCCTTTTTAACTTTTCATTTACCCATAGATCTATTCCAGTGGCCCGATTCCACAAAGTTTCTAGCTCAATTCTCAATCTAGCACAATAGAAAACAACCTAGGATCATCATTTACAAGCGATTTTTTTTTCGTTATCTCATCTGCCACTCAAAGGGCTAATCAAATGCTTGATGTTGTGAAACATTGGTCTTTGATATAATAAACTACGTATTCATTTCCAAAATAGTACGCTGATTAATGAGTTTAAGCTTGTTTAATTTGGAGCATTTCCTTGTCTCTATTCTTCTCATTCTTCCCCTTGGTTAGAACCCAATGACTAGTTTTTGTGTAGACCCTTGTATAGCTCTCCTTTGAGTTATAATGTATCTTTCGAAATACATATAAGGTATCGTTCTAAACCCAAACGTTACGGAAAATTCCGTAATGTCGCCAAACGAGAATCCAAGTAAGATTCCTCTTCATGTCTTTGATGTATTTGTCCTTTTAGAAATTGATCAAGGTATATAAGTACCTTCGGACTCTTAGGTTTATCGAGTTGGGTGACATTTCTCGGTTCATGCAGAGACATGACGCGTTAAAGGCTCTAAACCTTTTTCGGAGAAAAGAAGGAAGATGAGACAATCAGGATAAGTAGCCCACTTCTCCAAGAATGGATTGTAAGTGATCCAAACTTATATATTTCTCACAAGTTTTAGGTGATAACGTATTCTCTATGATTAAAAATGTTTGGTACGTATAAGCTTGAAGAGGAAGGCTTCCTAATCGAGTTATGATTAAAGAAGATAAGTTCAAGAGAAGATAAGCTCAAATAATATTAGGTACATGCGTTAAAGCAAGAGAAACACCTCTTAATATGGCAATGAAAAACATGGGATGAATCCGAGGCGGAGACTGCATGCCGCAAAAACAATATTCCAAAATGTTGCGGATCTGGCTCGTCGTGGTAACGGTCAACCTCGTCGTGGGAATCGTGTTGGCGCTACTATTCCTTCCAAGCTCGTGCTTATATATATAAATAAAATAAACCTTCGCTATGTTCACTTTTTAAAAGGGTTTGAACTATCTATACATACTTTTCTATATATACCAACTATAATCATAAGTCCACGCATTCATAGCACATTTTTAGTATTGAAACGTGAAATTTTTTAATATTAGGTAATAGAATTTATGAAGTCTTTTAAATTATAATCTAGTTAAACTTTCAAAATTCAAATTGAATTTAAGATAAGAGTAACTAATTTATTCAATTTGTTCTAAATCACCAATCTAAACTTTTCTGATGCAATTTCGTTTTTAGTGACTACACATCTTTCAATATTTAATAATTACTACGAGAATTTAAATAATTAAGAAAAAACAGATTGATAAAATATAAGCAAAAATCAAACAAAAAATAAGCAAAACATAAGTAATATATTTTTTAAACTCAGAAAGAATAAATTTGCGGATTCAAAGTTGACATTCTAAACAAATAGAAACACAAATATATAAGGCCATAATTTTGTGTTTGGCATAAGTTACTACATTAAGCTAATAAATTAATTTCATATCAAAATAACTTAATAATCTACATTGGTTTCTTATAGAATTCTGAAACTGAAGTTGTTGAACAAGCGGAGGTGGCAAAAACTGTGTTCCTTACCTCTAGGAACAGGCCTCGGTATCCACCAAAGGAGGAAATCGGATTTCGAAAGCCGAGAGCCGTGTGGTGGATTCTTGTGATCGCTTTGGAAGTGATCTTCATTGTTGGCGCCGTTGTAGTGACGGCTTGTGCGGCAAGCATCTCAAGTTTTCGGCGTAAGACCTTGTGGAGCTTTCCCATATGGGAATTGGCACTGACATGCGGGATAACCGTAGCTTCGAGGCTCATCGCTTGCTACTTGGTGAGGATCATCGGAGTGGTGATAAGGTGGATCTTCAGATCCATGCAGCTGACGGTTTATGTTCTCCATGGCCTTCAACACGCGGCATGGGTGTGGATGACTATGGTGTTTATCATCACACCTTGGTTTATTATCCTCTCGAATAAGGCGACAAAGGAGCAAAAGGTGGTGCTTCTCGTGTTGCTCCAGGTCATCACGGCGGTTCTGATAATCTCCACCTTGTGGTTCACGAAGGCAATCATCACAACGTGTTGTTCAGCGTGGTTCCACTTGACGACCTATCAAGAGCGGATCGAGGAGTCTCTTTTCAGTTGGTACGTCATCGAAGCACTTTCGGGTCATCCTTGGAGCAAAATACGTCATCTGTTTGACCCAAAGAGGACATCGGCTTGGGACATGAAGAAGATTATCATGGACCAAAAACACATTGGCATAGGCGTAAAGATCCGGGATGAATCCGAGGCGGAGACTGCCGCAAAAACAATATTCTGAAAGTAGCCAAGCGAGAATCCAAGTAAGATTCTGCTTCATGTCTTTGATATTTTTCCTTTTAGAATAAATACTCTCGGACCCATTATTATATATGTAATATAATATTAATTAAAATGAAATCGTTAACTTTCGAATGAAATATCAACCCGTGGTGTACCGCGGATCAATCTTTAATTGATAAACATATTACGAAAGTGCTGGACTAGAAAAGTTTTTAACTTTACAATGCCTTGCATACTATTAATTTTTCATGTATGACAGAAGAAACTGTTGAGAAACTTTTTCATCGAATGCACTTTTCATCCATGACTTATAATGTATTTTTCATATTAAATGGGATATTCAGACTGTACTTCTCATCATGGATAATTTTGTAACATACAACAGTTTTAATTAACATTTAATCATCTTTAGCGTAGACTGTTGAGACACAATTTAGCATAGAATACATAAATAATATTTTTCTCTTTAATTTGTTTAACGAACAATTACATCAACATTCACATTTTCAAGAATAATATAATCTAACGGGTTTTAATAAGTTGGTTTATGTAATTTAAATCCCACGGTTAGTAGTAGTAGTTTTGCTGGTGCTTCCTCCAATGTGCATCTCCTCGCTGCTTGAAGAGGATGGGTCAAGCCCGTACTCGCTTGTGGCACCGTATTCGCTACTTGCCCCGTAATCCCGACTTTCCAATGTCACTTTCCGAAACTTCCTCATCTCAGCACCATATGTGCCCATCTCATAGTCTGAGCTGCCTTCACCTCCGCTTGAACTCTGTTTCGGTTTCACACCATCGTCTAAGTCATCCAGCGAGGCATCACCCTCCAACGTCCTAACAATCTAGGAACAATGCGAAAAGAAAAGATCAATATGGGTTCCGTAAGAAATATCCAAAATCTTGTGAACTAGACGATCAATGAATAACTAACACCTACACTTTTCGTAGTAGTAGTAGTAAATTATGTGTGACGGTTATTATTACCTGACTCATCTTTGGGCGGCGACGACCAGAATGTCTTACGGCTGCAGCAGCACAAGCCACCATGCGTGCCATCTCATAAGGCTCGTATTGGTGCTCAAGGAATGGGTCAACCAATTCCCCATATTCTCCATCTTGCGCTACCCTCATGCACAATGGTCTCGCCTGCCAATAACCATGTACCTAAAACATGAAACTGTTTTCTTTTGTTTTTGGTATGAGTTTATATAAATGAATGTATTACATATAACTCACCCAATCGACTAAACTGTCTTCCATGTCACCACTTAGATCAACCGGTCCGCGTCCGGTTATGAGCTCAAGAAGCATAACTCCAAAAGAGAAAACATCTGATTTCTCAGTTAGTTTCCCACTCGATGCATATTCAGGAGCTAAGTATCCGAATGTTCCCATAACACGAGTCGATACATGTGTATTGTTGTCTTGGGAGAGCTTGGCCAAACCAAAATCTGCAACCTGGAGATTAATTGAAAAACAAAATATTGTCAAGAGAGAAAATTGTAATTACAAGTAAAGAGTAGAAGAAACAGAATTTTTAGGTCACTAAAGTATATACCTTGGCTTCGAAGTTATGGTCAAGGAGAATGTTTGAAGCTTTAATGTCTCTATGGATGATTTTTGGATGACCTAACCACAATTTTCAGGTACAAACATGTAAATATCTTTGGATTTATTTAGAGTTAAAGTGAAAAGATGAAATGAGATAAATCACTCACAATCTTCATGTAGATAAGCAAGACCTTTTGCTGATCCTAAGGCAATCTTGAGTCTGGTTGGCCAATCCATCACAGTCCCACTTTTCCCTATAATTCAATTGATTTTTTTATGAAAATTTTGTGTTAGTTTTTTTATAGGTCATAATCCTTACCAAGAACACAAGAAAACTCATCATTAATTACCATGAAGGTGGAACTCAAGTGTGTCATTAGGGAGAAACTCATAGACCAACAACCTCTGTCCTCCCGCATTACTGCAGTATCCCACAAGAGACACGAGATGTCGATGATGAACGCGGCTGATGATCTCCACCTCTGCCTGGAACTCTCTCTCGCCTTGCCCGCTACCCGCTTTAAGGCTCTTCACCGCTATCTCCTTACCATTTGGCAAGATTCCTTTGTGAACATATCCGAAACCGCCTTGTCCCAACAACCGGTCTTTTGAGAAACCTTGAGTTGCGGATGCTAGCTCCTCATAAGTGAATGTGCTATTGTTGAATCCCAGAGCCACTGAAGGGTGAGGTGGTGGTAGAGATGGAGCGTATGGACCTGATGAGAAATTTGAGCTCATTTCGCCGCTTTGGATCACATTTGCGCCTCCTGACACTGGTGCTGGTGGCGACGGCATTGGCTGCCAATTTCCTGGAGGTGGTGGTGGCGGTGAACTCACCCAGTTTGTTCCCATTGATCCAGGAGGTGGAGGCAGATTCACAATGTGATCATTTTGGTTGTAATGTTGTTGTTGTTGTGTAGCAGCATTTTGGTTGTAGTATTGATCACCCCCAGCTAAAAAACAAACAAAAACAAAAGTATGACAAAGGCTTAGATGAGATGTGATGGAAAAAAAAATAAGAATCGGAAACAAGTGACAAAATTTACACTTTTCATAGCTAAGAAGAAACTAGGGTAAAAGAATTAGGTGAAACTAAAGCTTACGAAATGGTACGGGCCGGGGTTTAGTTAGGGTTCAAGGTTTTGTAGATAGTTAGATGAGATAGTGATTTGTCTATTTCTTGGGCAACAAGAAACAAATTTAGGGTGCATGGTTTTTATATGTACATACTTTTTCCTGCGGGGTAAGCATTGCTTCCGTAGTACGGCATCTGATCAAGCTTTGATTTCTTCTTCTTCTTCCGAAAACAACAGACACATAACAAGATCATGACAATGAATAAAATTCCAGCTGCAGCCACAAGTCCTATAACAGCACCAATGTTCAAACCATCATTACTTGACGAATTTGAGCCACTGTTGCTTGTAGGCGGCGCCAGCGATCTTGGTTGCGAGTGAGAGCTATGGTCCGAAGTCTTAGAAGGTGGTGGAGGAGTATGAGACATGTTCTTGTTTCCTCCATCGCCGCTGCTTCCATCATTACCTTTGTTGTTCTCATTGTTGTTTCCTTTGTTGCCATTGTTGTCACTCTGCTGTGGCGGGGACGTTGAAGGAGGAGGTGGAGATTGTGATTGTGAGGATGAGTCAGACGGTGGTGGTGGAGACGACGAGGAAGAACCATCGGAGGAATTTTCCGGCAAAGGAGGAGGTGGTGATTCTTGTTGTTGTTGAGGTGGAGGAGCTATGTCAGGTGAAGATGGAGGAGGAGGAGATGTTGTTTCTTGATTGTCGGAAGGAGGAGGAGATGTTGTTTGTTGATCGTTGGAAGAGGGAGGTGACGGAGGAGAAGGAGGAGGAGGAGCTGGCGGTGAGTTCTCCGGGGATTGCCCCTCCGCCATTATCTCTCTCTCCGGTGGTTTCAATGTGAGATGAAACAAGGAACACCCAACTCTGTTCCTGTTCTCCTAGGAACAAGGAACCATTTTTTTTCTTTTCTCAAAATCTATTTTTAAGAAAGTTTTCGAATATTTCTTTTGTTATTTCTATATTTGGGGATTATACAGCCAGGCAAAAAGAAAATATTCACAACGACAATATTCCGTTACAGGCTAGATTTTCTGTTTGTAAAATGTAAATTTGTTTAAAAAATTGCTTTCGTTGAGAGTTGAACTCAAGACCTCCCGCTTACTAAACGGGTGCTCTAACCAACTGAGCTACGAGAGCTATTTGTTCTTTGCGTGTTCTTCAATAAAGATCAAGTACTCGTTGTTGGTCATCAGTCATCACTCAACAGTAATAATAACTAATAAGTTCTGTTGACAATGAAACTTGAGATTTAAATATCTCTAAGTTAATGCTGATTACAAGGCTATTAATATTAGAAACCCTAGATTTTCCACTGCCTTTTTGTTTTTATAAATACTGATCTAATTTTACCCGTTCGCATTAACTGATCACATCGACATTCTCGCTTAGAAAACGCAATAAAGAAAGAATGTTTTTTTTTTTTGTCGGCAGTTTACGTATTCACATATGCGCATGTGGAAGCAACAAAAAAAAAAAAAA